>Ga0078972_1000710_pt1 | contig 137306 bp, 121 predicted proteins | sample YelNatPaOPGAMG01_FD_67568 | JGI IMG/M metagenome (GOLD analysis project Ga0078972, IMG submission 67568) | Hot spring thermophilic microbial communities from Obsidian Pool, Yellowstone National Park, USA - OP-RAMG-01 (SPADES assembly) (version 2) | ecosystem: Environmental > Aquatic > Thermal...
AGCAGTGTGGCATGGCTACTACGTCCCGACATACACGCCCAACATATCCTTGATCATCCCTGCATCGCCTGACGCAGGACCTGATCCGTGGGAAGTGCCGTTCTAATACGGACTAGCGACTGACAGGACGGCCCCGGGGAACCGGGGCCGTCTCCTTTATAGGTAACCGTCAAACCGTTCCCCAACGGTAAGATCCACAACTCCTCGGACAACTGCTGTAAAGGTGACTACGCATGAGAATCAGACACACAGGCATACTGCACAAATCATTGCTGTTTATAATTTGTTTGACGATGCTAATGCTTATGACCCCAACCTGCTCTGCAGCGCCTGAATTCCGTGCCTTTTGGGCAGACACATGGCATGACGGAATCCTTAGCGCTTCACAGATTACAGACATGGTCACTATTGCAAACACGTATAACTGCAATGTCATAATCCCCGAGGTCCGAAAATGCGGGGACGCATATTACAACTCGTCGCCAATATACTGCCCGGTATGCAATGCATACCATCGAGAACCTAGGGCATCCAACATCCTAGATCCGGCCCCATTTGATCCACTAGCAGACCTGATCACCAAAGCCCACGCGGTTGGCATCGAGGTCCATCCCTGGATAGTGACGTATCGAATATGGAGCAAGGATTGGACGGACTTGCCCACAGACCATGTTTGGTACGCTCACCGACCCGGAGGTACAAGCCAGGACTGGTCCATGAGAAAGTCAGATGGGAGTTACTTGGATGGCAATAATTACAACCTTGACCCGGGAATCCCCGCAGTGCAGGATTACATATGCAAAGTCGTTGTGGATATTGTATCTCGCTACAATGTAGATGGGTTCAACTGGGACTATATCAGGTACCCGACTGGCTATTACTGGGGATACAACGATATTACCAAGGCACGTTTTTACGACGAATTCGGTTATTATCCCCCGACGTCCACTTCTGATACCAACTGGGGCACATGGGCTCAATATCGGCGGCAGCAGGTTACCGATCTTGTGAGAAAATGTTACCTGGAAATAATGGCATTGAAGCAGAATGTGAAACACAGTGTGGACACGGTGGGCTGGATGGGCGGAGATCCCAATGTGGACTATACCCAGACCAGGCAATACAAAGAAGTATACCAAGACGCCAAGTCCTGGATGCAACAGCACATCATAGATGTAAATATCCTCATGAATTACAAACGGGAGTACGACACAGCCCAGCAAGCCGACTACCGGCTGTGGACTAGTTGGTTGTCCACTATGCAGACCACAACGGGTAGGCACAGCGTTGACGGACAGGCTGCGTACCTGAACTCGATAACCGATAGCATTACTCAAATGCAGGTGGCACGTAATGCTGGCATCGGTATGTGCACATATAGTTACGCGGTAACGAACAAAGACAGCCAGCCTAATACCGACTTCTGGTCGGCCGTAAAGGCAAATCTTTATACGAGCAAGGTCTCAACGCCATCAATGCCCTGGAAAACGTCGCCCACGAATGGCATCCTTTTTGGCACAATCACTGATGCCCAGGGTGCTGACGACCCGATTTACCTCAATTGGCTATATAAGGCGACTGTCCAAGCAAAAGGTCCGGTGACCCTTACCTCGACTACAGATGCCACCGGCACGTACTCATTTATTGACTTGACCCCGGGAACCTATACGCTCACCGTCTCAAAATCTGGATATGTCACGGTAACAGGCACGGTTACAGTTGCGGCTGGGCAGGTAGTGCGGCGCAATTTTGCCTTGAATCGCCTGTATGTTTCTGACATTAAGCGTACGAGTGCAGATGGCACTACGGTATACATTAAGAAGGCTATTGTCACCGCTGGTAGCGATCAATTGATCAGCGCTGTCTACATCGAAGATGAGAACCGATCGAGTGCTATCAAGGTACAGACAAACGACACGATTACAGAGGGTAGCCGAATTAGTGTGACCGGTACGATTGATACAAATACGCTTGGGGAGCGTTATCTGAAGAATACGAAAATTCGTGTAATCTCAACCGGGAACCCAATTCCGAAGCCTCTTGGTCTGACAACTAAGGCGGTAGGTGGAGGGGACTGGTTTTACACGCCAGGCTCATCGGGCAAGACGTTGACCGGGCAAAGAGGCGTAGTTGGTGGAACGGGGCTGAATAACGTGGCGATGCTGGTCCGTGTGTTCGGAAAGGTAACAGCGGTAAATCCCACCGAGAAGTGGTTTTATGTAGACGATGGCTGTGGTCTTCAAGACGGGTCAGGCAATATAGGCTTGAAAGTGAAATGCTATGATTTGGCGGCGGGTAACTCCATTCCGCTACCTGCGCAAAATGCTTATGTCAAAGTAACTGGCATTGTGAGCATTGGCACAGGCTATGTACCGGTTCTCCGTCCTCGTAAGCCAGCCGATGTGGTGACACTAATCTCACCCCCATAGGCTTCTCAGGTGTGGGGCGTCAAAGCCCCATACCTTGTTCCTCTTCCTATCGCCTTCGGTGCGTGCCTGACGTTGACACTGGCGGCACCCTTATCTATAATTTGAACGCCAATCATTCAAATTGGGTAGTTTCCTTCTCGTAACGTTGTATTGATGGAGTCACGGTGAAAGCCGACCCACTGGACAAGAGAGAGGTTGACTCAGCATCGGAACAACCTGAGCCAATTCTGGAATGGAGCGTCTGTTTAGCACGCGAGTACCCTGCTCGTCTGATTGTCGTATTTATAGTCACTCTCTCAAGTACAATGATATCTTTTATTATGTTTCGCAGTTTAGTCTTTACGCTGGTCACCTTATTTTTACTTTTCTGTGCTTTAGCCGAGTTTGTCTTCCCGGTTCGTTACTCAATCGACAAGAAAGGTGCAACCATGCGTACAATCCTCGGTACCAGGTGCCTGGAGTGGTCAAGAGTCAAGAAATGCTACCTGGATGAATACGGCATTAAATTGAGCACATTGGGAAGACCGAGCAGATTGGAAGCATACAGGGGCATGTATCTGCGATTTGGCAACCGTCGTGACGAAGTGATCCAAGTGGTCAGGGCTATGCGAGATGTACATCTTTCAGGAACTGGATGCAGAGGAGCGGAAGACTCTGCTTGAAGAACTTGCTCGAAAGATTGTAGACAGGGGCATGGAAACTGTGGCTGTCATGTTTCTTGAGGCACACAAACCCGTGGCATTTTTCGCGGGTCAAGCGATGATTGTGATGAGCCCATTCCTAGTCCCCCTGCTTGGACAAGACGGTCTGCGCAAGTATTCACAACTGCTGGGTGATAGAGAGAATGTGGAACTCTTGATCCAGCGAATAGAGGAAATTGCAGAAGAACGACGCATTGCGAAGGTGAAAGAATAAGCCGATGGATCACGCAACATGGCCAACTGGTACATTGGTGGGCTTGCTCTCTATACTCATACTCTACAAAATCTTCTCTGCCCGAATGGGCAAAGAATTATTCATAAGAAAGATACCGGGACTTAGCGCAATCGAAGAAGCTGTCGGGCGTGCGACGGAGATGGGTCGCCCGATGGTCTTCGTACCAGGAATCGGTGGACTTAGTTTAGCCACACTTCAAGCGCTCTCCATTTTGAAGTACGTCACAAGCATAGCCGCAAAATACCGCACACGGATCATCGTGCCAACAATTGACTCCGTGGTTTACACTGTTGCTGAAGAGATAACGAAGGATGCATACACGGCACAAGGAGTGCCTGAACAGTTCAATCCTGATGACATCCGCTACCTATCAGATGATCAGTTCGCATTTGCATCGGGAGTGGTAGGCATACTAAACCGTGAGAAAGCGGCTTCGAACTTCATGTTTGGGCTATTTGCTGCGGAGGCTCTGATACTGGCTGAGACTGGTCATCAGGTTGGGGCGATGCAGATTGCAGGTACGCCGTCCATCCTCCAAATTCCGTTTTTCATCACTGCCGCCGACTACACGATTATTGGTGATGAGTTCTATGCTGCCAGTGCTTATCTGTCCCGTGAACCGACGCTTCTTGGAAGTCTTGTCGGTCAGGACTATGCGAAGGCATTGATCATTCTTGTAATACTCGCTGGAATACTAACGGTATCCATGCCGCCTCTTCATTTGCATGGAGCGCTAAGTTTCTTGAACCATTTTGCTGATTGGGTGAACTGGTTCAAGTAATTGTTTTGGAATAACGAGAAGGTAATGAAGGACGTGCAGTAAGGTGTTTACACGTTACTTGATCAAGCCAGGGGCACCTCAATGGCTGTGGGTGCTTGGAGTAATCGGTGACTTTTTGCTCTTTGGTGGTATTTTATTTGCATTCTTGCAAGCGATACCAGCCAGGTTTCGACGCCCGTTCATAGTCACCCTGACGTTTCTGGCGGGTCTCATCTACTCAGTTGAGTTCTTCTGGCCGGCGGACCCAAAGACACAGATGAACTTTCTTACTCCTCTGCGGCTCAAGTTGGGTGAGGCGACGAAGGTAGTATATGCGTTTGCATTGGGATTGGGCACATACAACCTGATTCGCTTTCACGGTAGCAATCTGATACGGAAGCGACCAGGCTGGCATAACAATTTGGCATTCTTCATTTCATTTGCCGCGATGATGGGCGTCGGTTTTTGGGCGTATTACGCGCCTTCCTCAAAAGCCGCAGCGAACGCGTACAATATGCTTTTCGAGGGCATTGTAGGGGCTCTGGGCGCTACCATGTTTTCGACCATCGGATTCTATATTGTCTCTGCGGCGTATAGAGCGTTTCGGATTCGTTCTGGTGAAGCCACACTCATGCTGCTTGCGGCATTCATCGTCATGCTCGGTCAGGTTCCTGTAGGCGCATACCTTACAAGCGGAATACCTTCTGGAGGTGTGTTGCGCAACCTGAGGCTTGAAAACTTAAGTTACTGGATATTGTCTCAGCCCAACATGGCGGCGCAGAGGGGAATCTGGTTTGGGATTGAAATCGGCGCCCTGGCAATGGCGTTGAGGCAGTGGCTGAGTCTCGAACGAGGCAGTTTTTTTGAACGGGAGTTGTAGAGGGTTGATATGCGGGTAATGACCGCAAGGAGTGACGCGCCATGAACATATTTGAGCGGTTACAGCATATAGACCGACGCATAATGTACGCTCTGCTGGTGGTGGCAATTGCCGCGCCACTAATCTGGCGGATCAACCTGCCGGTCGTGGTTACGCCTGCGGTACGAGGTGTGTATGACACTTTCGACAAGATGCCTGCAGACAAAATTGCCCTAATTGTTGTCTACTGGGGTGCGGGTACAGTGGCGGAGACAGGACCTGAGACTGCGGCAATGATGCGACAACTTTTCATGCAAAACAAAAAGTTCGCTCTCTTGCCCTTTGACCCACAGGGAAGCAAGTTTGCTACTGATTCGGCTAAAGCACTGGCGAAGGAGTATGGGAAGAAATACGGCATAGATTGGGTACACTGGGGATACCAGCCAATCTCAAATCTCGTCCCGCTATTGCAGTCTTTTCCAGGTAACATAAAGGGCACGTTTCGCACTGACGCATATGGCACGCCAATGGACAAGATCCCCATGATGCGAAATGTCAACACCCTAAGGGATATTGGCGTCGTGGCTGACATAACGTCATCGGGGGAACTGGACACCTGGATTGCCTATGTGCAGGCGACGTACCGTGATGCAAAGGGACGATACCGGGTACCGATGGTCTACGGTCCGACTGCCATTATTGCTCCCGAAGGATTCAATGCACTTGATGCCGGTCAGATACAGGGCATGCTCATGGGCATGAAAGGTGCGGCTGAGTACGAGAAACTGCTCAGTGCAGAGGGGTTCGCAACACGTGCGGCGGGCGCCTTATCCACATCTCATCTGCTCATTGTGGTGCTCATAATACTTGGGAACATAGGATACGTTATGTCGCGCCGGAGAGGAGAAGGCTGAAAATTATGTTTGATTGGCTTTCTGACTCGCACGTGACCACCACTGTCACAATGTGGATTGGAGCACTTGGCACACTGGCAATCTATTCTATTCTCTACAAAGAGAATCCCGCTTACAGATTAGCCGAACATATCTTCATTGGTGCGGCAGCAGGTTATGGCATATTCATCACATGGTCTGAGACACTTAAACCCGCATGGTGGGACCAGATTACGAAAGGCAACTGGTACTGGGTCTTTGCGCTCATAGCAGGAGCAATGTTTTATTTCATCTATAGCAAGCGCTACGTTTGGATAAGCCGTATAATATTTGGAACTTTGATGGGTTTGATCGCCGGCGGTGCATTCAAAGCATTCGTGGGAGTAAATGTTGACCGAATTTCAGCCTCCTTCAAGCCAATCGCTGGCAAAGGGCTTAATGCCGTAGAAATCGCAAACAACCTATTGTTTATTGTAGTACTGCTCGCTGTAATGGCTTACTTCTTTTTCTCATTTGAGCATAAGACACCGCTCCGAAGGGCGCCAGCACAACTGGGGCGCTGGTGCCTGATGTTTGCATTTGGGGCAATGTTTGGCTTTACTGTGATGGCACGTATGTCGCTCCTGATAGGCAGGATTTACTTTCTCCTCCATGACTGGCTGCACATCGCCAGGTAACGCGTCGCAGGCATGTTGTGTCCTGCTGTCTCAATTTCCTAATCCCAAGCCATACCCATCCTTGGGTATGTTTTGTACTTGGCAAGTGGACGGTAGATATACTATGGATGCCCTCCAGGTGATCAGCAGGGGCAGAGACCAAATACCGACGAATGCCACGATGTCAGGAGGCTAAACAAAATGGGCACATATCAGGTTGCACACGACCAATGGTCTGATTTCTTGAAGACCTTCAGCACCGAGAATCAGGCGCGGAACATTGCCCTGGATATTGAAAGCAATGAACTTGGTCCACAGCGGGTGATACATTCCAAGCCGCTGATTGGTCTTGAGCCAGAAATAAGAAATGATGATACCATCATAACCGTCATAGCCGGCGACCCAGAGGGCGGTCAACCGACTTCGCTTGTGCATGAGATCGCAGGTGTCCGGGCAATTTGGGTGAAGGAAGACGAAGAAGGTCGCGCCCAGGCTTTAGATATCGAATCGGACGACGTCAAGACCATTATCCAATTTGTATGAAACATGCCAACCCGGGGACATTGGAGATGGTTGAGTATCGTCTAGGGGTTGATCGCAAGCCCGCACACTGCGAGTTTGAGGAATTCGTGCCCTGACTGAAAAAGAGAAACCGGTGTGACTCCCGATATCACCCGATGTGTGTGGTTGCTCATGTGACAGTGTCAGATGTCACAAGTTTCGCAGGATTCAAAATATCGCTTAAGTTGCTGGGCACGATCTGCCTATCCTTCTTACGCTTGCCTCCTCCACACACTTTCGGTAGAATAGCAACATCAATTGACGTCGCTAGGTGGACAAAATGGAGGCTCTTGCATCTTTTTTGAGAGCCACGATTGCCTTGTTCATAATCATAGATCCACTCGGGCTATTACCTGTTTTCTTGGCACTGACGCAAGATGCCACTCCCGAAGAACGCCGTGCAGTGTTCAACCGTGCGGCCGGTGTCGCATTCATCCTGTTGCTCCTGTTTGCGTTTACCGGTACGGGCATCCTTAGGCTCTTTGGAATCACTGTAAGCGACTTCGAAATTGCGGGCGGCATTCTCCTCCTAGTGCTGGCAATGCGTACAATCAATGAGGCACACTACAGTGTGGCAGGGGAAGGACGCACTGGAATTGTTCCAATTGCAGTACCTCTGCTGGTCGGGCCAGGCGCAATAACCACGACGATCGTGCTCATCGGGCTATATGGCCTTTGGATTACTGTGGCCGCTGTAGTGGCGTCGTTTGCTGCATCAGCGCTCATATTTCGCTACGTCAATCTGTTTTATCGCCTTCTTGGGAAGACTGGCTCTGACGTAATCGCGAAGATTATGGGCATGCTGTTGGCGGCGATTGCTGTGCAATTCATTCGCCAGGGTGTGCAGGAAGTCTTCAAGTTTTGATCCGACACTTATCCACGCAAGGTTCTCGTGATCTCTTTTCTGTTTCCTCACTCTCGAGCAATGGGTATATGCTTGTAGAGAGACCCGGCGGGTGATTGGCTGTCATGCGAAAAATAGGAATCATCACACTTGGCGCAGAGAGCGATTGGGCTGGAATGCAATTGTTGGAGGCTGCCAGGGAACTAGCAAATGCAACCCTTTTAAGTCCCACGTCGTTTTCAATTCGAATAGATGAGCGCCCTAGCGTTTGGGCTGGAATCAAGCCTGCCGATTCATTTGATGCTTTCATTTTGAGAAGATTTTGCAGCGAGGGTGATGTAGATTCTCAATTTGAGGTCTTCGAACTCCTGTCACATTGCGGTGTGCTTGTGATCAACTCCCCTGCAAGTTTATCTATTGCAGAGAGCAAAGCAGAGACGGCGTTTCTGCTTCGAGAAGCAGGGCTCCCTGTACCTCGTACGGTGGTAACACATGACCTCGCTACAGCGAGAGCAGCGGTCGAAGAGTTTGGTGTTGCGGTGCTCAAGCCTGTTTATGGCTCCCAGGGCATAGACATCGAGAGGATACACGCGCAGGAGGGAACAGAGGTTTTGGGGCGGTTTCTGGATTCTCACAAGGTAGCGTGCATTCAGGAGTTTATACCCCATGGGAATCGAGACATTCGGGCTTTTGTCGTGGGTGACGAAGTACAAGCAGCGGTGTATCGAGTAGCCCCAAACGGCGAGTGGAAGACCAATGTGTCTCAGGGTGCCATCTGTGAGCCCTGCACACTGACTCCTGAGATGTCCGAAATTTGTGTTGAAGCGGCGTGCGTCGTTGGTGTGGATTATACTGGCGTTGACATCGTCGAAGGTCCAGATGGTCCTGTCGTCTTAGAGGTAAATGGTGCACCTTCCTGGCATGGGCTGCCCCAGGAATCAGGATGGCGACTGGCTCATGCGATCGTTCGCCACGTTATTGATAAGGCGGAATCCCAACAACCGGCACGTCTACCAAGGCTGAAGCCTCAGTCCTCCCTGTGACGAAGAGTTGAATCCTTCTATGCGCATCGCTCAAGTCGCTTTCGATGAATAAATCTGTCACCTCTCGCATTGATTAGCAGGTCATTGCATGTTTGGCTGTGCGGATAAGTGGTTATAAACCAAATGAAAGGGAAAGTAAGAGGGCGGCGAATAACAAAGTACGCACCCTCATTGATAATCGAGACCAGCACGGCGCGGACAGCTCGCGCCAGAAGTTGGTAGGAGGTGAGCGACATGGCCGAAAAAAGAAAAGGCACAATGACCGTAAGTGAGGCTGGGCGCAAGGGAGGACAGGCGACCAGCAGAAAATACGGTCATGAGTTCTACGAAGAAATCGGCCACAAAGGAGGTCAGAAGGTGAAGAGACTCATTGAGGAAGGCAAGAAAGCAACCACCTGAGGCCACGGAGATGTACGGTCACATGCGAAATCGTTGGTGCAGTGAAGCAGAGTTGCCTCCCAGAGCGCATATATGGTGTCGGGAGGGGAACTCTAAAGATTGGTCTAGTACAGCGAAGGTCAGTCTGAGTGTACGGGCCGCCGGCACCGGGACCTTGCCGTTTACTAAAGAAAAACTTTTGAATATACGAGCGCACGAATAGCAATCCTGATAATCATATAGTTTTTCGACATGATCTCGTGACCGCGAGCATATTTTGGAAATTCCAGAAAGTGAAAGGAGGTGCTGGAGATGGCGCGTGGTGAGAAGAAAGGTCAGATGACCGTGAGCGAGGCTGGAAAACGCGGTGGAGAGACCACCAGCGAAAAGTACGGGCACACCTTCTACGAAGAGATCGGTAAGAAGGGCGGAAAGACCACTAGCCAGCGTTACGGTCCGTCCTTCTACGAAGAGATAGGTGCCAAAGGTGGCAAGACCACTAGCAAGAAGTATGGACATGAGTTCTATGAGGAGATCGGTCATAAAGGCGGTCAAAAGGTGAGAGAACTCATCGAGCGAGGCAAGGCAAGCGGACGATAGACCTGTAACATACACGTTAGATCCGAGGTACTAATAAGAGTCCGCTGTGTCCGTGCGGAAGTTATATAATTCGGCTTGCCCGCATGAATTGACGGGCACCCAAAAGGGGTGCCTTAGTCGTTTTTCAGCACATTGCCGCGGCGATTGCCCAGCGGTCAAAGGAAGTTTCAGTAGTTGACAGTATGGCGACCTCAATGCTTGGCACGCTTGGCATTGTTGCGTATTCGCTCTATATATTCTTCGCTGACTGCCTTCTCAAAACTCCGAAAACCTGCCAACTTAAACCCATGTTTTGCTGCAAGAGACGAAATCTCAGTGACTTGCTCTACGCTGACTGTCTTGCCAAGCGTAAAGTTCTCGTACCGCCCTTCTAAAGCGAGAATCATAGTCTCGGACATACAGGCGTATGCCGTCTTCGGCGGGAATCCGAAGTCGAAACCAAATTCCACATCACCAGGTACTGATACCACCCCGCCCTCGATCACGAGGACATCATCGCGCTGCTCAACCACTCGCCTCGAAACGTCTCGAGGACGTGCAATGTCACAAATAACTGCGCCACTCTTAATGTCTCCAGGGTGGATGATCGCGTTCACAGCGCTTGTCACGGTGATTATAACGTCTGCGTCTTTGATGCCAGTATGAACTTCAGTGAATACTTTTACAACCGCGTCTGACTCGGCTGTAATTTGCGAGGCTACGTCGTCTAATTGCGCCAGGTGAAGGTCTACGAGCATCAATTCAGGCACGTGTTTCGCCAGGATGCGCGCGCAAGTCTTTCCAATTGATCCGGCTGCGCCCACAACGGCGCCGCGCGCAGAGGCTAGGTCTATCTCCATGATTTCAGCTGCTTTCAGCAATCCCTCGATCCCTGTGGCGACCGTGTAACTATTGCCAGTGGTTACGGCTATGTCAAGGTTTTTCGCAATAGTAACGCCACCATCGCCGACCACCGATGTATGTGCGCCCAGTCCCACTACACGGGCTCCTTGTTCCTGGGCGATCTGTGCTGCCTTTATTATCTTCTCGTAAACAAAGTCAAGCGGCAGAGTACCCATCTGGCGAGGGGTTAGTGGACAGCCGACAAACCAGCCCTCCGCCTGGGCGCCAGTGAGGGAGGTAACGCCCTTGATGTGCGAAAGTAGCATAGGTTCCTTGAACTTTATTGCCCACTCGACCATTCTTTCAGGCAGGAACTTTGCAATAGGATACTTGCGGGCGACATCCCGCTTTGCTTCGATTGGATGGATTATGAAGCCGAATCTTTCCAATTCTAACCCCTCACGAAACTGTGACTATTGCGGACAACTTTTTAGGCTCCTCACTCCCACGTACCTCGTCAATGAGTCGGAGCATTTCGTCCACTGATGAGACCGCCGAGATTAGATGCCTCAGACGGGCGGCACCAGGCATTCCTTTAAGATACCGTCCGATTTGTCCCCTCATCTCACGAACCGCTTTCTCTTCGCCGTACAAGTCTATCATTAGTCGCAAGTGTTCTTTGGCAACCCTAGCACGTTCGGCGTAATTTGGTTCAGGAAGTAGTTCATTTGTTGCCAGGTAGTGCGACGTTTGTTCGAAAATCAATGGATTACCAAGTGCAGCCCGTCCAATCATAACCGCATCGCAGCCCGTCATTGCTATCATTCGGGTTGCGTCCAGGGGCGTCTTGACATCTCCGTTTCCGATTACCGGAATGCGGACTGATTCCTTGACCCGGGCAATTATTTCCCAATCTGCCTTACCTGCATATCGTTGAGCAGACGTCCTGCCATGAATGGTCACAGCGGCAACACCGGCAGCCTCAGCCATCTGTGCGATCTTAACCGCAGTAGTTTGCGTCTCGTCCGGTCCTTTCCTTGTCTTGACTGTGACGGGCACGCTCGAGGCTTTTACCACTGCGTTAATTACCTCCTTTGCCCGTTCCAGATCGAGCATTAGGGATGCGCCTGCGCCTGTTTTTATGACTTTTCGCACCGGACAGCCCAAGTTTATGTCAACAGCCGATGCGCCTGCGTCTGCGACTACCTTGGCTGCATGCGCCATCACGTGCGGGTCCGCTCCGAATATCTGCACGACAACTGGCTGTTCTTCGTCTGTCCAGTCAAACATTTGCAATGTTTTTGGATTGCGGTGCAGAATCCCGTAACTGCTGATCATCTCAGTCCAGACGGCTGAGGCACCGAAGCGCCTGCAAAGCAATCTAAATGCGTGGTTTGTGACGCCGGCCATGGGGGCAAGGGCAAGAGGCGGATTGAATGCTAACACGGCTTTGAACTCTTTATTTGGGGTTCTGCTCATGTGCTTGATTTGCTTGACCTTTCAAAAAGGATCCTCAGTCCTTCAAGAGTAAGCAGTGGGTTTACCAGTTTAATTGTTCGGCTCTCAGATTTTATGAGGTCAGCCAGCCCGCCAGTCGCTACTACCTTTGCTGTGCCACCAAGTTCCTTTCGGAAACGCGTGACCATTTCGTCAATCTGACCAACAAATCCAAAGATTATGCCAGACTGCATGCTGGTAACCGTGGTTGTTCCGATCGCACAGGGTGGAGGGGTAAGATCTACCCTTGGCAAACGTGCCGCCGCCCGATGAAGAGCCTCGGTTGATATTCCAATGCCAGGAGCGATTGCACCACCTAGGTACTCGCCAGTTTCAGAAATTGCATCAAATGTTGTCGCTGTCCCAAGGTCAACTACTATGATGGGGCCCCCATAAAGCGTATAGGCAGCCACCGCGTTTGCAATGCGGTCTGCTCCCACGTCGGCTCGTGGCTCATATCTAATCTTTATACTTGTGTCCTTTGAAGGGTCAAGTATGAAGGGCTTGATAGCGAAGAACTTCTCACAAGTGTTGACCAGGTCTGCATGTGTCGGGGGCACGACGTTGGATATCGCGATGCCTGTGATGTTGGAAAATACTAGCCCCGCATGATTAAAAAGGTCCCGAAAGAGCATGCCATATTCGTCGGGCGTTCGACCAAGTTGTGTGCGAATGCGCCAATTTGCTACAAGTTCAGGACCACGATATACACCTAGCGAAATATTTGTATTCCCGACGTCAATAGCAAGAAGCATCGGACGGAATCCTCTCTTGCCTTGCCCAAAAATGAGCCCTACCTTGTTGGATACATGGTATCATAGGCAGAGAGTAGCGGTCAATCGCACATTTGAGCGGCATCTTCGGCGAAAAGTCAGAGCATTATTCGCTCAGGAAGTATGCAGAATGAACATTTTGCCTAAAGGATAGTTATGGCATGCTTGAGCCTGCTTTGTGTATTTGTAGCACCGGACCTGGCGCTCCGGCAATGATTGCCTGATCGTGGCACAAGATTTTGGGCGAAGAGTTTGCCTTGATCTTGTCATTCACTAAAAGGATTACTGCGTATCCGTGGCGTAAAAATGAGTGTGTAGTTTCCAACAAGGAGGTGTGGCCATGAACTTGGTATCTTTTTCGTTAATCGTCCTAATGGGGATTGCCGCCTGCGCGTCATCTGGAGATGTCCTGAATGCCAAGTCCTTTGGAGCGTCTGGCGGTGGGCAAGTAGACGACTCCCAGGCCATTCAAAAAGCACTCGATGAATGTGCGGCAAAAGGTGGTGGTATCGTAAGCTTGCCGGCTGGTAGGTACAGGCTAGATAAACCCATTACTATCCCCTCGGGAGTGACTCTGGCTGGTGAGTGGGAGGCTCCACATCATGCTCAACTTATGAAGGGTACGGTGATATTGGCGTATGCAAACGAAGGAGAAGAATTAGGACCGCCACTTGTAAGTCTTTCGCCAAGCAGTGCGATCAAGGGTGTCACATTCTTTTATCCCCGCCAGCGCATCCCCGACGTAAAGCCCTATCCGTGGACGATACGCGGGTCGGGCATGCATTGCAGTGTCATTGATGTGACCCTGGTTAATCCTTACAAGGGCATTGATTTTGCCGCCGAACCGAATGAACTCCACTATATCCGCAATGTATTCGGATGTCCGCTCAAAGTTGGGATCAGCATAGACCAATGCACCGACATCGGACGCATTGAGAACGTACACTTCAACCCTCACTACTGGATGCGTGCCGACGTCGAGGGCATCCCCACCTGGCAAGATATTGGCAAGTACCTGTGGGAAAACTGCACGGCATTTCGCTTCGGCAGGAGCGATTGGGAGTATGTTCTGAACACCTTTTCTTACGGATGTAATGTCGGCATGCGTTTTTATGTCAGTAAGCACGGTGCCTGCAACGGCAACTTCTTAGGTTGTGGTGTGGATTGGGCAAAGACAGCCCTTTTGATTGAGCAAACGCAGGGGCCTGGGTTGCTTTTCACAAATGGGGAATTCGTCGGCGGCACAGGTGCGGAGACCGAGATTGAAGTTATGCCTGCGCACAAAGGTGTGGTTCAATTCTCTAACTGCTCCTTCTGGGGCCCGAGCCGAAGAATTGCACGAGTCGCCGGAGAGGGTAGTGTGAGTTTCTCCCAATGTAATTTCCGCTCGTGGGATCACGAAAACGCAGGCTTACCTGCGATTGATGCCCGCGGAGGGAGCGTTACCATCATGGGGTGTGTCTTTGGTCGCGACGTCAAGCAGGTCTTGTTGGGTGAAGGACTGAAGTCTGCCGTTATAATGGGCAACACTACGCCCGGACCGGCAAAAATTGAGAACCAGAGCAAAGGTGACGTTCAGATTCTGGGAAACGTGAGCCGTAGCGAATGAATAGACGCAATTCGAGCATGGGACCTTAAGGAGAAAAGATGAACTCAAGAGAAAGAATACTCACCACTTTGCAGGGCGGGATTCCAGACCGGGTTGGAAGACACGAGTCCATATGGAGCGAAACCTATTCTCTTTGGCGAACGCAGGGGCTCGAAGAAGGACAAGACATTGCCGACCTTTTTGGGTTCGACTTCCACGGTCTTCCATGGATGGATATGAGCCTGCGCCTACCTGCCGAGGTCTATGAGGAAACGGATGAGTACGTGATTCAGAAGGACGCAAATGGGGTTACTCGCAAAGATATCAAGGGTGAGTCAGGCCACACGCCTCATTGGATTGATCATACGGTGAAGACTGGGCGCGACTGGTTCGAATATAAAGATCGGTTGACTCCCGAAGACGCTCGAATACCCGCAAACATTAGAGATGCATATGAAGCCGGTCGAGCAAAGAACAGGTTTGTTTACTATGGAGGCATCGAAGCCTATGAGTGCTCTTGGCCGGTGTTCGGACAAGTCAACATCTTCATGCTGATGATGGACGAGCCCGAAGTTGCCAGGGATGTTTTCGAGACATACACAGACCTCCAGATTGCGCTCGCTCAGAAAGTACTTGACATGGGCATTGACTATGATGGGGTTTGGTTGTGCGGTGACATGGGATATCGAAACGCAACGCTCTTTTCACCAGCCTGCTACGAAAAACTTCTTTGGCCTGCTCATAAGCGAATGTGTGAGTTTTTCAACGCCCATGGCAAGCCAGTTATCCTCCATTCATGTGGAAAGATTGAATCACTCATTCCGAAACTCATAGAAGCAGGCTTCGCGGCTATACAACCACTTGAAGCAAAATGTGGTCAGGATGTCCGGTTGCTAAAGGAGACGTATGGCAACAAGATCACATTTTTTGGAAACATAGATATCCGCAAACTCTCAGGCACGAAAGAGGACATTGAGGAAGAAATATCGAGCAAAGTTCCGATCGCTATGAAAGGTGGAGGCTACATCTTCCACTCAGACCATTCGGTTCCACCCACCGTGTCCTTCGACAATTACCGTTACGCGATTGAACTCCTGGAGAAGTACGGGCGATACTAGTAGTAATGTACGTTGGGCATTGGGGGCTTTACGCTAGACCTGACATGTCATAAGTAAGGGGGCCCTGCTCTGACACCATCGGCACGAAATTAGAGACAGGGTCCCCGTTTGCGATTTCCATGCACTGCCACCTGTCGGGGCAGTGCAAATAGGCGACTTCACACAGCGGCTGGTTCGGCTTTTTCTGCCTTCTTAAAGATTACCTTACCGTCCTCTAGTTCGGCGCGGATTGTATCGCCCTCTGTGAACCGACCAAGCAGAATTTCCTCACTCAGAGGATCCTCGATGACCCTCTGGACGGCGCGTCGAAGCGGTCTTGCACCAAATGCAGGATCAAACCCTTCCTTGGCGAGGACTTCCTTCACATCATCGCTTGCTTCGAGTTGCATCCCCTGGGCTTTGAGTTGGTCATTTACTCTCTTCAGCATCAAGTCAACGATTTGCAGGATCTGACTTGAGGTAAGCGAGTGGAAGACTATGACCTCGTCCACACGGTTTAGGAACTCCGGTCGGAAGATCTTTTTCATCTCCTCAGTCACGCGGTTCTTCATCGCCTCGTAGGCACGGGCATCTTCATCAACCTTCTTTGCGGTTCGGAACCCCATGCCGCCTTCATTGCTAATCAATTGCGCGCCAATGTTCGAGGTCATTATTAGAACTGTGTTCTTAAAATCAACAATCCGCCCTTGCGAGTCTGTGAGCCGCCCATCCTCCATCACCTGTAGTAGGATGTTGAACACCTCGGGATGTGCTTTTTCGATCTCGTCTAGCAAGACAACGGAATAAGGCTGCCGACGGACTGCCTCGGTCAATTGTCCGCCTTCTTCGTAGCCCACGTATCCAGGCGGTGCACCGACAAGCCTTGAGACAGCAAACCGTTCCATGTACTCGGACATATCAATGCGAATCAGGTTGTCTTCATTGTTAAACAAGAAGGCTGCGAGCGCACGAGCAAGTTCAGTTTTGCCAACACCGGTGGGACCAAGGAAAACAAATGAACCGGTGGGTCGCTTGGGATCCTTGAGCCCAGACCTGGCACGCCGGATCGCTCGTGATACAGCCTCAATTGCTTCGTCCTGACCAATTATGCGCTCGTGGAGTGCTTGTTCCATGTTCAGGAGTTTGGCTGTCTCGGTCTCTACCAATCTGGAAACCGGAATTCCAGTCCAAGAATAGACAATGTGAGCAATCTCATCTTCGGTCACGACTGGTTCGGAGTTATCGCGCGACTCCTGCCATTGGCGGTCAAGTTCACGAATCTTCTCAGTAAGGAACCTTTCCTGAGCCTGAAGTTCGATTGCCCGATCATATTGACCAGTCTCTGGTAGTGACTCCAATTCCCTTGCAACCTGGCGAAGTTCGGCTTTTGCCTGCCTGAGTTCCACGGGAGGCAGAGACCTTTGAAGCCTTACACGGGAGGCCGCTTCGTCCACGAGGTCAATTGCCTTGTCTGGCAGGCATCGGTCGGTGATATAACGATCGGCAAGACGCGCCGCAGCGTACAAGGCGTCGTCTCTGATTTTCACGCGGTGATGCCCTTCGTACCTATCCCTGAGACCCTTTAAGATTTCGATTGCTTCCTCCACAGTAGGTTCGCGGACCTGGACAGGTTGGAATCTCCTCTCAAGAGCAGCATCGCGCTCGATATATTTCCGATACTCATCCATAGTGGTAGCGCCGATGCACTGGAGTTCACCACGGGACAGCGCTGGCTTCATGATATTGGATGCATCTATGGCACCCTCGGCAGCACCTGCACCCACCAACGTGTGTAGTTCGTCTATGAAAAGAATGACTTCACCGTTTGCTTTGCGCACTTCATCTATAATGCGCTTCATGCGCTCTTCGAACTCACCGCGGTACTTGGTGCCGGCTACAACACCCGCGAGGTCAAGCGCAACAATGCGTCTATCTTTCAACATTTCCGGTATGTCGCACGATGCAATGCGCTGAGCCAAGCCTTCCGCGATTGCGGTCTTGCCGACACCGGGTTCGCCAATGAGAACTGGGTTGTTCTTTGTGCGTCTGCTCAGGATTTGAATAACGCGCTCGATCTCGGTATGCCTGCCGACAACCGGGTCGAGTTTGTCTTGCCTAGCAAGGTCAGTCAAGTCGCGCCCAAACTCGTCCAAGGTGGGAGTGCGCGAGCGCGTCCGAGCAGGCGCAAGCGACGAGTCGTCACTCTGAAGGCTCATTACTTCTCGCCTGGTTCGCTCCAGGTCAACTCCAAGTTTGGCAAGCACCCGCGCAGCAAGTCCTTCGCCTTCGCGTATCAGACCAAGTAGCAGGTGCTCTGTGCCTATGTAATTATTATTCAACTGCCTTGCCTCGTCGTAAGCCAAATCTATGACTCGCTTAGCACGAGGCGTGAGTTGCATGTCCGTGCCAAGGCGTCCGTCGCCGCGAGTGACTTGCCTTTCGATCTCAGCGCGTATCCTATTCAGGCTTACGCCCATCCGATCGAGGATTCGAGCAGCAACGCTGTCGCTCTCTCTGACCAGTCCCAGAAGCAAGTGCTCCGTTGTGACGAAGTTTTCGCCAAGTTTGCTTGCTTCTTCCTGCGCGAAAAACACCACTCGGCGTGCTCTCTCAGTAAACCGCTGCCACATCTCGCTGTCCCCCCTTTTCTGTGGAGTGAGTGTTACCTATGATGATGTCACCTGAAGCCCTGGAGTAAACAAGGGGTTCACTTGTGGCTCCGATAACAACTGTCTGCTCGGTTACAAAATAGTCCGACATACCAATTATCGTCTGCTCCGGGTGGATTGAATACCCCTTGGGAGCAGGCAAACCTATTGTGGAAATAAGTTTTCCTCTACTTTGTTTGACGCCCATATGAATGACTTGGTTCTCCTTCTTCCAGTAAAGCCAGTTGGACCGCAGAGCCCTCTGCAGAAAGCCTTTCCCGTATCTGTCTTGCCCGCTTCTGGTCACTTGCAATTCCTTCTGGTACCTTGCTAGTTCGCCCCATTGACGCAACTACGCCTAGCCCCATCGACACTATTAGTTCATTAAACACCCTGGGAGAGATTCCCCCTGGTATTTTGAGCATTCCTGCAAGTCTAAGCATAGATAGATGTGATATCGCCTCTTTGCCCTCAATCGCTTTTATCGTCAGCAGGTGCTCACGCAAATTCGTTATCAAATCAATGAATTCTTCCTTCCTTTCCTTGAGCAGTCTGCGCCTCGCCTCGCGTTCGCGAGAGATCAGATGCTCTGCGGCTGCTCGTACTCTGGCCGTGATTTCCTTTTCTGAAAAACCAATTGTGGTCTCGTTGGATACCTGGAACAAATCGCCAATCGCTTTCGTCCCTTCGCCAAACAGTCCTCGCACAGAAATTTTCAATTCTTTTGCGGCTGTCAACGCAGGGATTGCTTCACCGAGCATTGCAAGTCCCGCTAGATGAAGCATAACCGAAAGCCTTAGCCCTGTTCCGATATTGCTAAGCGACGACGTTAGATACCCATAACTGTCGGTTCGTGCAAACCTTATCCTTGCACTGAGCAGACTTTCGAATGCGCGCACGGTTTGCAGGGCAGTCAGCGGCTGGAGACCCGGCAGGAGACATTGAATCCTCAGGTGGTCTTCTTCATTTACCATTAGGCTCAGGGTGCCTGTTTCGTTGACCACGATGGGACGATAACTCCCGCTGTTCACGTGTTGTCCGCTTGCCATGTGAGAGTCCACAAGAGCCGCGCGTTCGAAAGGAGTAAGATGTCCCGGATTCACGATTCGCAGTTTGCCAAACCTGGTTTCAGAATCGTAGACAACGCTCGACACGAGGTCTGCGACTCGTTTCAGGTCGGTATCACGAGAATGCGACGGGAACGGCACACCATCTACATTTCTTGCGAGACGTGCTCGCGTTGAGATTGCCACATCTTCGGCTGGTCCGTCTGCGCTTATCCACGCAGGAGTAAAAGTTTGTGGGTAAGTTTGTCGTCCGCTCATCTCTGCGCCGGCCTCTCTAAGCCGGGTACATACCCATGCAACTCGGCTATCAGCGGCTCGATTTCTTCGCGGAATACCACATAACACATCGAACAGCCCAATGCACCGGTCTGCCTGGTTTCCTCAATGCTGTTACCGCATGCAGGGCAAACCTTTGTTCGATTTACTCCCTGAGAGACGTGGGTTTTGCTTATTCGGCTTTCGAGCAATTCGACTAGCGATATCCCACTGTTACCACAAGCGAGCCGCTCCACATCTTTGGCACAAATCTCACATAGTTGCCGCTCTTTGCGCCGTCGATTCCCACTGTACCGGCAAACCACAAACTCCGCGGGTCTTACTCTGCATGCCTCGCAAAGTTTGGCGCGCATCAGAATGCCACGCCCTCAGTCTTTGTCAAAGTGCGAAACGCCTCAATCAGGCGATTTGTCATGTCACCAGGTGTACCACTCCCAATTGTCCGCCCGTCAACTTTCACAACTGGTATGACCTCTGCGGCAGTGCCTGTCAGGAAGCACTCGTCTGCTACATAGACGTCGAACAGAGTAAATAGTCTTTCCTCCACGGGAATACCCATTCCTCTTGCAAGGTCAATCACGGTGTTGCGCGTGATCCCTTCCAGTATTCCGGCATAAGGAGGAGGCGTGATCAACGTACCACCTTTCACGATAAAAATGTTGTCCCCTGTCGCTTCGGCTACGTAACCATCGGTATTGAGCATCAGCCCTTCTCCCGCATTGACTCTGTTTGCTTCAATCTTTGCCTGGATGTTTGCAACGTATTTGCCAAGCGACTTTATCCTTGGTTCTAGACACTGAGGTGGGCAGACTCTCGTTGATACTGTCACAACATGCAGACCGTTACGATACATTTCTTCAGGATACAGGGACAGTTTGTCACTCATCACAATGACTGTGGGAGTCTTGCACACCTTTGGATCCAGTCCGAGCCCCACGCCCCTGGTGACCGTTATCCTTATGTAACCATCTTGCACATTGTTTCGACGCACCAACTCAAGGACTGCCTCGACCATCTCTGCCTCAGTGATTGGCAGGTTGATCATCAATGCGTGCGCCGACCGGTATAATCTTTCTATGTGTTCGCGCAGTTTAAAGACTTTGCGAGAGTAAACTCGAATACCTTCAAAGGCGCCGTCCCCATAGAGCAATCCATGATCATACACCGTGATCTTCGCTGCTTCTAGTGGTACGAATTCGCCATTCATGTAGACGACGCGACCCATTAGCACCCCCTGATTCTAGTACTGTGATTTTATCATAAATGACCTTGCCGTGCAACAAGCAATTGTGCTGGTTGTGCCGTTCGCAGGAGGAAATGGAGTGTCTCCACCGGAGCGGCTATCAAAGAAGCGTGACCGATACGGAGGATTCCTGGGTCCCTGTGACCGGTTTGCCCGTGAAGCGGGTTTCTGCTATACTTCAGCAAACGGGTAAACGAGGGTTTTAAATTGGCGCGGACACAGACAAAGTATGTCTGCCAGGAGTGCGGCTACGAATCGCTCAAATGGCTGGGGCGATGCCCTGACTGCAATCAGTGGAACTCCCTCGTGGAGGAGGTTTCGGTAGGCGCCTCAGAACGCCCGAAGAAGCAGACCGTGGCAGGCTCCAATCCGCCGAGAACTATGTCTGAAATTGATGTCTTGGAGCAACACAGGTATTGCACCGGCATCGAGGAGTTCGACCGTGTCCTGGGCGGAGGGATTGTGCCGGGTTCAGTTGTGCTGGTTGGCGGCGATCCAGGCATCGGGAAATCTACGATGCTAACCCAGGTTGCAGACAAACTTACTCGGCTGGGTGATACTCTCTACGTGTCGGGTGAGGAATCGGTTCAGCAGATCAAAATGCGTGCTAAAAGGCTTCAGACCCTGTCGGATCGCCTCTATCTGCTCACAGAGGTTGACATCGAGCAAGTAGAAGCGCATATAACCGACCTCAAACCCAGTGCTGTTATTATTGACTCGATACAGGCAATGTACGACCCGAGATTGGAATCCGCTCCGGCAACCGTAAGCCAGGTGCGGTCATGTGCGGCTGTGTTAGTCCGCATTGCCAAGACGTCGAACACGCCAGTTTTCATAATCGGTCATGTCACAAAAGACGGCTCAATCGCTGGACCACGTGTTCTTGAGCACATGGTGGATACAGTACTCTATTTTGAGGGCGATAGGCATCAGAGGTACCGAATACTAAGGGCTGTAAAGAACCGGTTTGGTTCAACGGACGAACTGGGAATTTTTGAGATGCATGAGGATGGCTTGGTTGAAGTTAGCAACCCTTCCGAACTTCTGCTCTCGGAACGCCCAACTGATGGTCCTGGCTCTGCAGTCTCAGCAGTCGTGGAAGGCACTCGTCCGCTTCTTGTGGAAATCCAGGCGTTAGTCGCACCTTCTTATTTCGCCGCTCCCAGGCGCATGGTCACAGGCGTTGATTACAATAGAGCAATGCTCACTCTTGCAGTTCTTGAGAAGAGAGTGGGGTTCAGGCTTTCGAATCATGATGTCTATATCAACGTTGCAGGAGGAGTGAAAACTGGGGAGCCGGCGATTGATTTGGCGATCGCGGCTGCGGTTGCGTCTAATCTGCGCGATCTCCCCATTGATGCTCGGACGGTGATTCTGGGAGAGGTTGGACTTGCAGGCGAGGTCCGTGCGGTCAACCAATTGGAAAAACGGATCAAGGAGGCGAGCAGACTCGGATTCGAGAGGGCAATCATTCCTGCGGGCAACATGCCCAAGTCCAGAACCGGAGGTATCAAGACTGTGGGCGTCCGAACCGTTTACAAGGGAATCGAGTGCGCACTCTCAACTGCGACTGCGACCTAGCAATCGGGTGTGCACCAATCCTTGCCATTAATGATTCTCGAATACTTGGTGGGTGACCTGAGTGATGGCTGAGGGCAAAGTTAGTGACGAGGAGCGAGTTTTCCACCTGATGAGTCAGATTAAGGCAATGGCAGAGACACAGAACGCCATTATCCTCGCACACAACTACCAACTTGGCGAAATCCAGGATGTCGCGGACTTCGTGGGGGATTCCCTGGAACTCAGCAGGAAGGCGGCTGAGACAAGGGCTGAGGTCATCGTTTTTTGTGGCGTTCACTTCATGGCTGAGACAGCCAAGATACTCTCACCTGAGAAGACCGTTCTTCTTCCGGACCTCAATGCTGGTTGCCCGATGGCAGATATGATCACCGCTGAACAACTTCGGGAGTTCAAGGCTGAATACCCGGGACGCCCAGTGGTTGCGTATGTGAATACTTCAGCGGAGGTGAAGGCAGAGAGTGATATATGCTGTACGTCGGCAAATGCTGTGAAAGTCGTGGAGTCGCTGGAAGCCGACGAGATTCTTTTCGTTCCAGATAAATGTTTAGCCGATTACGTGGCGTCAAGGACCGACAAGGAAATTATCGCCTGGCAAGGATTCTGCCCAACCCACTATCAAATCACACCGGACGATATTCTAGAGGTGAAGGCAGAACACCCGACCGCTGAGGTGGTTGCTCATCCGGAATGTTCGCGTGAGGTGTTGGAACTCGCCGACGGCATTTTCAGCACTTCTGGGATTATTCGATATGTGAAGCAAAGTACAGCGAGAGAGTTTATTATTGCTACCGAAGAGGGTCTGCTCCATCGGCTTCGTGCCGAGAACCCGGACAAAAGGTTTTATCCACCTACTGGCGGCGCAATCTGTCCAAATATGAAGTTAATTACCCTAGAAGTGCTTGCGTCATCGCTAGAAAATCTACAGTACCAAATCGAACTATCTGTGGATATAATAAGTAGAGCACGGAATGCAATTGAGCGGATGATTGCGATTGTGTGAATCTATCTATGCTTTGGGGAGAAGATAATTGATAGGTTTGAACCATTTAGAGGTTGAGGAGATCATACGACGAGCGCTGATTGAGGACATCGGGTCAGGAGACATCACAACAGCGCTGGTGGTCCCGCAAAAGTCCACGTGTCGAGCACAGATAATTGCCAAGGAAGAAGGCGTGGTATGTGGACTGCAGGTTGCAGCGCTAACATTCAAAATGGTGGCGGATATGTACGCGGCTGGAGAGAATCCAGTTGTCCGTAAGATTCAGTCAACGCGCAAGGTGGCTGGAGGTTCAGTCATTGGGGGATCTGAGCCCACGCATATAAGTATAAAACACATGAATTCCGTAGAGGTGATAAAACCCGGGGGACCGACGCAAGTTCAGGTCAGCAAGTCGAAAGGTGTGGTATTTCGCCCCGAAGTTACAGATGGTATAGATGTCGAGCCCGGCGACTTGATCGCAGAGATCACTGGCCCAACACATCCAATCCTGACTGCTGAGCGCACGGCTTTGAACTTCCTTCAAAGGCTCAGTGGCATTGCAACGAAGACTGCGCGATTTGTCGAACTTGTACAGGGTACGGATGCAGTAATCGTTGATACACGCAAGACAACCCCGGGACTTCGCATCTTGGAGAAATACGCTGTACGCGTGGGGGGCGGAAGAAACCATAGGTTTGGGCTGTTCGATGCAATCTTGATTAAAGATAATCACATCCTCGCTGCCGGTGGGTTGAAGCGGGCTGTGCAGGCTGCCAGGGCTGCGGCTCCCCACATGATGAAAATCGAGGTCGAGGTCGAGTCCCTGGAGCAGGTCGAAGAAGCCCTCCAAGCAGGTGCCGACATTATTCTTCTTGACAATATGAGCCCAGCGCTACTTCGCAAGGCAGTTGCTCTTTGCAAGGGTAAGGCGCTGACGGAAGCATCCGGTGGCACGACTGAGTCGAGCGTGGCCCGGATTGCAGAGACAGGAGTAGACATGATCTCCGTCGGTGCGTTGACACACTCCGCTAAGGCTCTTGATATGAGCCTGGAGATCATCGGCTAAGACGTCAAACTACGCCTGTATACTAGGGTGGTCTTCCTTCGCAAATCATGGATTATATTATCCACCGATTCGAAACAGTTTCCTCTACGAACGAGGTAGCAATCACGATGGCAGGGCAGGGTGCTCCAGAGGGCACCGCAATCATAGCCGCCGAGCAGACCTCGGGACGGGGCAGACATGGTCGCAAGTGGTCATCCCCTAGGGGAGGTCTTTACCTATCGGTGATTTTGAGACCGAATAGGCCTCCTGACGAGATTTATCAGTTGTCCTTCGCAGGAAGTCTCGCAGTGGTGGATGCCATTCGCAAAGTCACCAAACTGCCGGCGATGATAAAGTGGCCAAACGACATCTTGGTATCCGGCAAGAAGGTCAGTGGATTGCTTGTGGAGATGCGCCTACCTTCTGTAGCCATTATGGGTATCGGGCTGAATGTCAACAATACAGAGTTCCCTGCTGAGATTGCATCACTAGCAACATCACTTGCGCTTGAGTCGGGTGAGCAGTTTGACATACGGAGTTTTGAGACCAGCCTTCTCTCAGCGCTGAGTGACCGTTATTTGCAGTATCTTGATGAGGGTTTTGGGTCAATCCTGGCAGAATGGAAAAGATATGACCTAATTACGGGCAAGAGGGTACGCGTCTCAATCCCGACGGGCTTCGTAGAAGGTGTTGCGGTCGGTATTGAGCCTTGTGGAACTCTTGCGGTCCATAGCCTCGATGGGAAAACCCATATTATAAACGCAGGTGACGTGGAATTCGTCAGGTTCGAATAGTCCCACGCCACCCAGCAATCGCCTTCAAAGCCTTGTGCTTGTTCAGACACTAGTTCGGCATTGTTAACTCGCAAGCCTGTGAGACATGTCGGCTTCCCTGGATTCCGTTTCCCCTCCTCGGATGAACGGACTTCCCAATGAGACGAAGGCTTACAAGAAGAGAATTTGTTGGCTCCTTCAAAAGTAACCTCAAATGACTTGGCAATGGTAAAGTCAGGCCATACTCTCCCCTACGTTATGACTTCTTCGGTAGGTCCTACGGCATTTCCCTTCGCTTTCTTAACGCCCTGGTCAAAAGTCCGAGACCGAGAGCCACTCCCAGTAAAGAACTTGGCTCTGGCACAGGCAGGATAGTCGAAATCACACCGTATGATTCTCCTCCGACAAGCACCGAAATGCTGTTATCTGCGGCACAGTATCGGACGGTTGTCAAATAGTCATAGGGGTTTACTACCGCGGCAAAACTGCTCGGCGCACCAGCCCCGTCTGCCAGTCGGTAGATTGCTCCACCACTACTGAAAAAGATGTTGCCATACACATCCAATTCCATATCGTACGGGCAGTTTATAGGCTTCACCAGAATTTCAGCATCAGCAGGTGTGAGACTGGTTGGTCCGATAGCACCTGCCACATCGTCAGCGTTGAACCGCAGTATTGAGTCGCCGCCCGATGCCCACGCGGTCGCATATATCAGGTTGTCGGCACTATCGAATGCCAAAGGTCCTGAGTATCCCAAAAGCCCTGTGATGATTTCGTCGCTCTTGCCATCAAAGTAGAAGACTTTTTGACCAGCCCATCCAGGATTGGCAGAAACAAAGGCCTGCCCTAATGAATTGAACTCCATGTCGAAGTTGTTTTCCAGCGTTCCAATTAACTCAGGATTTGTCCCGTCCAACGACATTCGCCAGATCGTGCCGTTCGAACTCTCGCCAAAGTAGATCTTGTCATCCAAGACCTTTACAAATGAACCAAACACAGGTGTGTTGAATTCGTAAAGCGTGGATACGTACCCTCCAGGGGTCACCTCCACTACGCGATTGCCGACAAATGCAGCAAAATTGTTGTTAGGCAACCGGTCGAAACCAGCCACGTAATCGCCGCTTTGCAAAGGGAATATAGTGTCCTGGACTATATATCCGTCAGGGGCATTTACATGAGCCGCTTGCCCGTTTCCGAGAATGCACAACACCCCTATTAAGAGCAATAATGCTTTCCGATCAAGCATCCTTCCCATCTTCCTTTCAATCTAGAATTTGATCAAGTTTCGTGCCAGTTGTATGGCAAACTTCTTGAAGTATCCAATTCCCTTTCATTTTGTCTTGATTCGCTCCTACGATCACCTCCTTCATTGCAAAATGCGTATGTCGTTCTCGTTGCGCACCCTGAGAGCAGGGCGCATCTGTCCGCCGGCTTGTTTTTCGGGGATGCTAACGCCGGTTATGATGGCGAATTGCCCCGCGGGGGGTGGTGTGAGGCCTGGGCAGTGTACCCTCACCCCAACCTCGTCGAGTGAACCATCGTTCACAAAGAAGTAATCATCTCCGGAAAGAGTGACTGTGCCCCAGACGGTGACAAGTAGACCGGCGGTACTCAATCCAGTGCCATGGAGGCTGTGCCCGACGGTTGCAAGAGGCTTGGGCGGTGTGCCGGAAGCCATGACGTACACCCGGGCGTTGTCCAAAAATACTTCGTCGTTTTCGTCGGCGAGGGTACCGATAACTGCGACACGATCGCCTTCCTCTACCGCTGCAGACGTCCGAACACGTATCCCACACGACCTGTCTTCTTCCTGGATGAAGATGTCGCCGGCAAAGACGGCGCTGACGACTTTGCCGGCGAGCGCGACGACCGATCCTGGAGATTGTTTCTTCGCAGCACCGATGGGGGTAGTACCGGTCAGCGACGAAACACAGGATACGGCATCAATTTCCGCGGATATCTCACCGAGAATGCCTGCGGAGTCACCAATCAGCGCGTCAGTGATGCGCATGAAATGAAAACACGGAATGTTCGCATGTGTGATTGGTTGTGCGGGGACACCGGGCGAAGTTTCAACGACTGCATCCGCTATGTCAAATGCGTCACCGCCCCCAGATCCTTCGTCAATGAGTAGGCTCGAAGGATCTCCTTCGAAACTCTGTCTATCCGGAAAGGTGTAAAACTCTTCCGCCGTCTTGCCCGGGGGAAGTGCAAGCGTGGGCGTGTACTCGGCATAATTGCGAAGCACAGTAGAAGAGTATCCGGTGTCGCAATTCTCTGCCGGTGAGCCAACTAAGGTTCCGGGTACTTTATTTGGCAGGACAAGGTACCACTCGTCGTCGGGCAAGCCGTTTCCATTCTTGTCCATGCTGATTTCTACAAAAGCCGGCTCCTGCCATCGAAACGTAGGGTCACCGCCAACCCACGCAGGATTACCGAAGACTATGAAATCAAGCCCGTGCGGATTGCGTGGGTCATCCCATATAGGGTGGTCAAAACCAACCACAATGTGACCCCCGTCCCCGAGTGTGACCAGGGACTCATTGCATGGGCTACTTACTGTCCCGCCCTGGGGTGCTCCCAGTACTTTCAGAGGATCGTTGAACTTTGGATTGTTTACCCACTGACCGGGGCCAGGGACATATTCGTAGACTACACTTGCGAAAGGTGACGCCTCCAGTCGGGAGCAAGATGTGACCAAACTTATGCCAAAGCAAGTTGCCCAGACTAAAATCACTGGCAGAAATGTGTTCCGGACTGACGTCCAGCACAGTCTTTTGGTTTTCTCATGCATAGATTGCTCACTCCAGGTCAAAAAGTTCGTTGCTATCGGGGCCAAACCACCCAACTTTGAAGCGTTTGTTATCTCCTTTGTAAACGTTCTTTGGAATGGTGAACGACATCGTTTCCGTAGAAACATGCCCGTCACACCATGCCACTACCGCAAATCCATTGTGTCGGAAGTGGATTGAAGGCATATTGCGATATTTCGTAACGCCTCTCGAGTCAACCGCAAAGGGGGGCTCGCAGAAGGAATACTCAGTAACCCTTTGCTGAGGGTAACCTTGCGGCATTGCGGCGTCAGTAAACATGACCGTGCGTTCTGGGTTCTTGATCATCCACAAGGATGCTGTTGTTTCGGCAGCCCGAGGGGTCATGCCAAACTTCCAGTAACTACCGCCAATGTAAGTAGCGTTGTACCCATAACCTCCGCCCCCTGCCTCAAACGCATTTCCGTTCTTATCAAGCATACCGCCCAGCGGGCATTCTTTCAGACGCTGGTCCCTGCCCATATAAGGCAAGAGTGGACTCTTTTGAGGGTCGAATTGAGTGCTGCCGTCGGTTGTGGGACGCCATCCGTGCCACCGCCAGTGACCTCCCGAACCTTCGAAGATGTCAACTGCGGCTGGGACAAACCTTCCGTCGTAGTCGTTTGCATAGAGCCGATTCGCCATGACTAACTGTTTGATATTGGACATACATTTCGCCCTATTTGCCGCAGCCCTCGACGAAATCAAGACGGGAAAAAGAAGAGCGGCGAGAACTGCGATGATGGCGATTACTACGAGGACCTCGATTATTGAGAAGCCGCGCCCCACGCTCGCAGTAGTTGTAGATAGCGTAGGAATACTACCGCGATCTGCCAGTCGGCTAACGGTAGGATCATGGCGTACCTTGAGGGAATGCGCGTGTGAATTGGATGCTTCCAATCCACGCCAGGCCGAAGTTGCAAGAACAGGATTTTTTGCCTTGCGTCGTGTACAAATACCCCAATATGTGGAACGGGCTCTCGTCAGTGCCCGGAAGCTTTGCTTGACGAGAGCCCGGCTCAATCCTATGCCAAAGCATCGCTCTGCCATCTTTGCCTCCGAAGACGGTACCAAAGCGGCGACGCAGGCAGGTCTTCTGACTTACGGATCATCCGGTGTCCGGCGCCTTCCCATCCCATTTAGTTCGGACAGTGGCATATTGCCGGATCCGTCCCCGATCACAGCGGCGGGCCCGTGACGGTCTCTCACCGTCTTCCCTCTTCGGTGTCCTTTACGGACACCACCTGCTCGCCAATCTATTCAGTTATCGTGAGGATTTTAGCACATGGCTAATTCCTTGTCAACCAGTTTTTGCGAACTTTTTATATCCAGCCTCGGTCACGCATTGATTGGACAACCTCGTCCACAGCCAGTACTTGCGCTGCAAGACGGTGGCTTATGTTTTCACGGCGGGCTAATTCGACCGTTTCTTTGTATGCCTGTAAGATTTGCTTTTCTATGGCGGCATAGGTTTCCTCTTTTTCGGTCAAACTTCCCGACTTTGCTTGTCGCCATTCAATGTATGAGGCGATCACACCACCTGCATTCGCAAGGATATCTGGAATTGCAGGGATGCCTCTTTGCCGGAGAATTGCGTCGCCTTCCGTGGTCGTCGGGTCATTTGCAGCCTCAACGACGACCTTCGCGCTAATTTTGGGGGCAGTCGTTTCGGTGATTACACTTTCAACCGCTGCCGGGACAAGCACGTCTACGGGAAGGAACAAGAGATCGTCACGACTAATCTTTGGTGCTGATGCATGGGAAAGCGGCACGCCTCCTAGAATTTCGCCGATAGGTAATCCGGCTTCGTCGTACAAGGCGGACGTTACATCTGAGATGGCTACTATCTTCGCTCCCCAGCGGTGTAAAAACCTTGCCGTCCACGAACCAACGTTTCCAAATCCCTGAATTCCTACGGTGACTTCACTCAGATCTTTTCTTAGGATATCATTCGCCACAGCCTTGACAACTGTAGCCACGCCATAGCCGGTCGCTTCTTCTCGTCCAGGAAGTCCTCCAATGCGCGGTGGCTTGCCCGTTACTGACTCAGGGATGTGGGTGTAGCCATATATAGTAGCCATGTCTGACGGACCTGTCCCCATATCAGGCGCAGGCACGTATGTCCCAGACTGAAGATATGCATTGAATATGTGGACATATTCAGCCAGGAGTGCCCGGCGGGCATCGGGTGTCAGAGTGGCTGGGTTTATGCGGATGCCTGACTTTCCACCTCCGAAAGGGATTTTCGCCAAAGCACACTTGTAAGTCATGAGTTCAGCAAGGCGCCGGGTTTCCTCAAGACTAACGCTTTCAGACATGCGGATTCCGCCTTTGCCGCATCCTCTTACCATGCAGTGAAGCACAATGTATGCATCTGCCTGAAGCAATTTCCCCTGCCACTTGAAGTTCAGGTTTGCGTAGACCTCCTGCTCGCTCTTGCTTAGTAATTGGCGCGCCTCGGTGCCTACGGGTACATATTTCGATACCAGATCCAAATCTATTACACTCACCGTTCGTCTCCTTTGACTCCAATTGCGTCTGCAGCCTGCCTCTCTTTAAGCCAGGACGGGGGATGGTATCTTGGGTTAAGTACATGCCGGATCGGCCCCAATCCCCAGACATCTCGGAAAAGTTTCTCCCGTTCCAGAAAAAAGCGGTCAGCCGCTGCCCGACGTTTTTCGTCCCATTCTTTCCTTGCCAAAACCTCCGCATTAGCTTCAAATATCCTCAGTTTGGCTTCCATCTGTGCTAAGCGCCAGCTAGGTCTGGCCTTCCTTGCCAGCCTGTCAAATTCGTTCCGAGCCTTGACTGTGTCTCTTGTCCATGGGTCGCCCCATTCCGCCAGCCACCTTGCCCAGTCCCTGCGGTCAGAAGGCTTTGCCCCAAAGTACCTGCTAGCATATTCTTCTAGTACTGTCTGGGGGTTGTCCGCTTTTCCCGAAGAGAGTGCCCCAAGGAGCGCCTTATTAACGTCATCCAGACAGCCTTCAGAATACGCCATATATCCCTTACACCCAATTCCTTTGAGTTCATACACAGTCTTAGCAAGGCGGTCTGCAGCGACGCATGGCCCCCATGCCCCGTATACATCCCTGGGATTTGCTTTGTCCCCATAACCGATGTGGACAAATGCGTGGAGTTCACACCCTTCCGGAAGCGGAATTGTTGGATCGGGTCTCGTGTCGCCGTACTGGATATGAGCCGCCATCGAAACGAATCTACCATGCTCTTCTTGGTCTGCCCACTCCTTGAATATCTTGTGTTCCTCTTTAGTCCACCACCAACCGATGAGGCGGCAATTTATGCTTGGGAAAAACTCCTGAGCGACCTGGTGAATTTCTGCCATGAGCCTGCCGAATGTCACGATCCAAGGTGAGCATTCTGCACAAGCGCATCCACCATAGTCGAATGGACACCCTACAATGGAATCCAGGCTCACACCCTTCGATTTTAGGTCTTTGAATAGGTTGCGCTGGTTTGTAATGATAATCTCACGCGCTTTCGGTCTGGATGGGCAAACCAGTTGTCCTCCAAAAAACCGCCTGTCGCTTCGGTCTGCTTCAATGTCCGGAGAAACCTGATTCAGATACACATGGTTTGGTGTTATCACCAATGACGTATGCATTCCTAACTTGTCGGCAATCCTGTAAAACACTTGCTTGCGAGCCCAAATTTCCTGAGGCAACAGATACTCATTTCTTGGATTGTAGTATGGGTCCTTGAGATCCGCTGAATCAAGCCAGTCACCATATGCATTGAAGCCCCAGTATTTTGCTTCGCGCAGGACTTCTTCACATTCATAAGTAGCCATGACTTCATACCAATTCCCGAAGTGTCCCGGTGCGTAAAGTTCGCGGTACTCAATGTCACCCATCTGATTTTTCCTCTAATCTGGTTTCTGTGCAGGCCTTAGACAGCCTGGCAAAACTTTCCTATGATGAGGTCTTTCTCGAAAAAAAAGGCGGCACACTGGATACCTCCATAAGCACCGCCCTAAAGACAAAAACCTCAATCCTCAAACTACTTGCCAATCCTGAACATCGTTGTGCCGCATGAAGGGCACGTTCCCTTGGTCGCTGGCTTCTTGTTCTTCAATGTCACCGCCACGGGATTCTTCATCTCTTTCTTCGCCTTGCACTTCACGCAATACGCCTGCATTCAGGTCACCTCCCTCTCTCCCGTGAAATCCGCTCGAAGTTAATCGCTCTCCCGCAAGTCCCTCATTACATTCGAAGAGAGCTGATCAAGCGCCAATCTCCATGTCCTTATTGCAATTTCTATCTTCGCTCTAAAATTCCTCCTGCTGCACGAAGGTTTATTGAGCAGATGCTAGTTTTTGTAGGGATTCAATCTGACTAGGGGTACCCACGGCTACCAAAACGTCGCCTTCTCTGATTTCCGTATCGGGTGACGGGTTGGGTACTAGCGCACCAGTGTGGTTTTTTATGGCCACAACCGTTGCGCCGGACTTCTCCCGAATATTTGATTCACGGAGTGTCTTGCCAGCGAACTCCGATGATGCAGCGACAAACACCTCTGTAATCTCCAGTTCCAGGCTCTCGCTGTACATGGCACTTTCAAGAAAATCAACGACCGTCGGGCGAAGGACCGCCCACGCCATTCGCTTGCCGCCCATTATATAAGGTGACATGACCCTGTCCGCACCGGCTCTTCTGAGTTTGGGTTCGTCCTCAATCTTGATTGATCGTGCTACTACAAATAGGTTTGGATTCAGCCCCTTGGCTGTGAGCACGATGAACGTATTGTCGGCATCGGTTGGCGCTACGGAGATGAGCCCGCGCGCTCTGTCAACCCCAGCCAGAAGTAGAACCTTTTCATCAGTTGCATCTCCTTCGACAAATAGAGCCTTTTCTTGGACTAGTTTAGGCAGTTGTTCGGGGTTGTTCTCTACCACAACAAACGGCACCTTGCGTGCGCGGAACTCAGATGCAATCGCCTGTCCCATGCGCCCGTAGCCGCAGATTATATAGTGATCTTTGACCTTGCGGATTGCGTTCTCCATGTGTTTCCTCCAAAACATGTGCTGCATCTTTTCTGAGGCGGCTACCTCGACTGCTTTGCTAATCATCCAAAATACTACCGTGAATAAAATGAACACGCCGGCCAGCGCAAGAACCATTGTAAATATCTTGCCGCTGTCTGAGAGAGGACGGACTTCTCGGTAGCCAACTGTTGTAATGGTGATAACAGTCATGTATAGGGCATCGAAAGGAGGCATGCCTTCTATGTAAGTGTAGCCAAGTGTCCCTAAGCCAATCAGGACCAACAATACGAGTCCAGCAAACCTAAGTTGTTTGATTGGATCCATGGTTCGTTCTCTTGGACGATATCAGTGATTGATTCCACAGTACACAGTCCGAATCCTTCGGTGACATGAGGGTTTTCGCCACAATACATTGTCCTTGAGAGACAAATTGCTGCGGTTCATGCTAGATGCTCAGTTTCCACACTTGATGAATGGTGGTGCATATAAAAGGATGGTACTCAGACCGTGAGTGGTTGGCTTGCTATTGTCTCAAGGTCGAGTCCGTCGGTTCGTCCCCTGACCAAGTTATAGTAGCCCGCACATGCAATCATAGCGGCATTGTCCGTGCATAGCCTGGGTGGCGGATATGAGAGTTCGATGCCTCGCGCCTCACACTCATCGCGCATCTTTGCTTGAAGGGCAGAGTTTGCAGCCACACCTCCAGCAAGAGCCAGCCGCTGTACACCAGTCCGCTCGATGGCTTTCATCGTAGTATTTACAAGCATATCCACAACGGCAGCCTGGAAACTTGCGGCCAGGTCCTCGATCCGAAACTCTCTGCCCTTTTCCCTATAGAACCGGATCACTGCTGTTTTCAGCCCGCTGAAACTGAAATCCAGCGTGTCGTCGAGTTTTGCTCGAGGAAAGTGTACTGCCTCAGGATTACCATCACGTGCCAGGCGGTCAATAATCGGTCCGCCAGGGTATCCAAGCCCAAGTACCCGCGCCGACTTGTCAAACGCTTCTCCTGCAGCGTCATCTCTCGTCCGACCTAGCATTTGGTATTCGCCGTGGTCTTTAGCAAGCACGAGGTCAGAATGTCCTCCTGAAACAATTAGACACAGAAACGGAAATTGCAAAGAGGGTCTCGTGAGAAAGTTGGCATAGATATGTCCTTCGAGGTGGTGAATGCCTATCAGGGGGATATCCAGTGCTGCACTTAGCGATTTTGCAGCGGACACGCCAATTAGTAAAGCCCCTAGCAGACCGGGGCGATTCGTTACGGCAACTGCATCCAGTTCGTCAAACGCCACACAAGCCCGGTCCATCGCCTCCTGGATAATCGGGTTGATCAACTCAACGTGCTTGCGCGATGCAATTTCTGGAACAACGCCGCCGAACTTCGCGTGTAACTCGACCTGAGAACTGATGACATCTGATAGGACTTCCCTGCCGTCTCTTACCACTGACGCTGCAGTCTCGTCACAACTAGTCTCAATTCCCAGAATGGTTATTCTGGTCCCCATAACTCTTCTTTGCGTTTTCGGAGGAGCCGAAGAAATTCCTTACTCCAGAGATCATCTAACCAGAGGACGAGAGCGTCTTCATTGTTGTCCGTATAGTAGCCCTTCCGGATAGCGGCCACACGGAATCCATATTTGAAGTAAAGGTTTTGAGCCGCAGAGTTGTGCTTGCGTACCTCTAATGTGGCACGTCGGGCGCCACGGTGTATCGCTTCGTCCAGCAGGTTTATCAGCATGCGTTCACCCACCTTCTGACGCCGCCATTCGGGGGCAACGCCAATAGTGGTGATGTGTGCCTCATCCATCACGAGCCACATGCCAGCGTAGCCCACTATCCTATCGTTTACCTTGGCAACGATGTAGTAAGCCGAGGGATTACTGACTTCCGTAGCGTATGCGCTTGCGGACCAAGGTACTGGAAAGCATTTGGCATCCAGTTCGACGACGGACTCAATGTCCTCGTGACGCATCTGTTCGATCTTTATGGGAACACACGCTCCTTCTGGCTTTCTAGCAATCATGCCTACCTCCGCGTCAGCATAGCACAGCCGATTTTGAGGTGTCAAATCCTTTCTGAATACATGGGTACCCAATCAGTGGTAAAAAATTAAGGGCTAGCCAATCCGACCAGCCCTTCTTTTTCTATAGGCTACCAACCAGGCGGTGAGCCCTAATACATGTCTTCACCGTAGCCGCCACCTGGAGGACCAGCAGGCGCAGGCTTCTTTTCGGGTTTCTCTGCGACTAGTCCCTCGGTCGTAAGAATCATCGAAGCAATACTCGCAGCGTTCTCAAGCGCGGACCTGGTGACCTTGACCGGGTCGACGATCCCAGCCTTGATCAGGTCGACGTATTGCTCAGTCATGACGTCCAGACCGTGACCCTTCGGGAGTGTCTTAACCTTTTCAACTACCACGGAGCCTTCGAGTCCGCCGTTCTCGGCAATCTGGCGAAGCGGTTCTTCGAGAGCCCGCTTTACAATGTTCACGCCCACCTTCTCATCGGGATCTTCACCAAGCCCTTCGAGAGCAGGGATGACGTTGATCAGCGTGGTACCGCCGCCTGGAACGATTCCCTCTTCCACAGCGGCCCGGGTTGCCGAGAGTGCGTCCTCAAAGCGGTGCTTCTTCTCTTTGAGTTCGGTCTCGGTGGCTGCGCCAACTTTTATCACGGCCACGCCACCTGCCAACTTGGCAAGCCTCTCCTGTAGTTTCTCCTTATCATAAGAAGAGTCTGTTGTCTCGATCTGGCGGCGAATCTGCTCGATTCGTCCCTTGACTGCCTCAGCGCTCCCAGCACCCTCAACGATTGTTGTCTCTTCCTTGGTCACGATGACCTTCTTCGCCGTGCCGAGCATCGAAAGGTCCACGCTCTCCAACTTGAGACCGAGGTCCTCTGAGATGAACCGTCCGTTTGTGAGGATGGCAATGTCCTCCAGCATAGCCTTGCGCCGATCACCAAAGCCGGGTGCCTTGACTGCGCATGCTTGGAGCGTACCTCGCAACTTGTTTACAACAAGGGTTGCGAGTGCGTCGCCGTCAACGTCCTCGGCGATTATCAGCAGCGGCTTGCGTGCACTCGCGACCTTTTCCAGCAATGGGATGAGGTCTGCTGCCGAACTGATCTTCTTTTCATGGATTAGAATGAGGGGATCCTCTAGAACTGCTTCCATTCTTTCGGCATCTGTGATGAAGTAGGGAGAAATGTACCCCTTGTCAAATTGCATACCCTCCACTACTTCCATCGTTGTGGCAGTCCCTTTGGACTCCTCGACCGTGATCACGCCGTCCTTCCCGACCTTGTCCATGGCGTCGGCTATGATCTCTCCAATCTCTTTGTCATTTCCCGCGATTGCGGCAACGTTCGCCACTGACTCCTTGTCGGTTATCGGAGTGCTGAGGCTCTTGATTTCTTCAACAGCCTTGGCAACCGCGAGTTCGATTCCCTTCTTAACCATCATGGGATTTCCACCGGCTGCCACATAGCGCAAACCTTCGTTCACTATGGCTTGTGCTAGCACGGTGGCTGTAGTCGTACCATCGCCGGCAACATCATTGGTCTTTGACGCTACCTCGCGGACCAACTGCGCCCCCATGTTCTCATACGGGTCTTCTAGTTCGATTTCTTTTGCGACGGTTACACCATCTTTGGTGATAGTTGGGGCACCCCATTTCTTGTCGAGGACAACATTTCGGCCCTTCGGTCCAAGTGTTACTTTCACAGCGGATGCCACAGCGTTTGCACCCCGCTCAAGCGCCCGCCGTGCCTCCTCGTCGTAGGCAATCATTTTTGCTGCCATGAATCACATTCCTCCTTTCGTCTACGCGAATGATTGGTATTCTTGCATCTTGATGGTACAGTCAGCGAACTCTTTTTAGTTCATCCCGCGTTGCTCAGGATCTAATCGCCAATATGGAATCTTCGTCCAGTATTATGTACTCCTCTCCGTCAACGGTGACTTCGGTGCCGCCGTATTTCGAATAGATGATCGTGTCGCCCTCTTTTACACTCATAGGCTTCCGTTCACCGTTTTCCAGAACTTTGCCTGGACCTACAGCAATGACTGTGCCTTCCTGAGGCTTCTCCTTTGCTGTGTCCGGAAGAATGATTCCACCGGAGGTCTTCTCTTCCTCCGCCTTGGGCTTGACAACCACCTTGTCGCCTATCGGTTTCAGCATAGAACCTATCACCTCCCTGGATTATTTTGTTCCCTAGATTAGCACTCTAAACCTCTGAGTGCTAATCCGCAGTAAACATTAATAATTGAATTACGCTTTTTTGTCAAGACGTCTGCCGCGAACTTTCTATGATATTTTTCGACTAATCAAAACCCACCGAAGCGGCAATCCCCTTGCGAAGCAGGCTACCAGAAAGTCTAGTCGCAAGAATCACCGATGGAAAAGTAGTGCCTGTACCTCTGCAAGAAGCACCTATCTTGCTAACTATGTGACTGCGCAGAACATCTAAGAAAATGGATGATGTGCTGCAAACAGTTTTGCGAAGTATTGAAAAGCATTACAGGTACAAACTATAATAAGAATACTGGCGCGGACATAATGTCTCCCCGTGTGAAAGGCAATCCCATGCGCTGTTTGAGAGTGATGGCCACCATATTGATATTGCTTGTCACTGGCTTCGGGCGGATTTTTGCGTCGGACGTAGTGCCGGCGAAACTAAGCATCGCGGATGCGATAAAGATTGCCTTGACCTGCAATGTGGACATCAAGACGGCAAAATCAAACCTGCTGACATCGTCATCTCGACTGAGGATAGCCGAGTTGCAGACCACTTATTCTGTGGGAGCAAATACAACTTTGGAACACACTCCCGGTGAAAGCGGTATAGCGAACTCGGTTTTCGGCGGAGTACAGTTCCGAAGTTTCTCAGGGACTGAGATGTCGCTTGATGTCTCACCATTTGGCACAGGCAGTGAACCTACGTCCCTCGACCTTACTCTTCGTCATCCGCTTACGTACCGCAGAGGACTACTTTCTGAAAAGGCAGACATCATACAGACTGCCCGCAGCCAGATGACCATTGCAGAAAGGCAGGCTTTCCAGACGCAGCAGTCAACTGTGCTGTCGGTGGTCAGAGCATACTTTAGGGCTGTGGAGGCTCGTGAGCAAGTCAAGGTCCAGGAAAGGGCGCTTGCGCTAATCGAACAAGCCGCCAGGGATGCTAAAAGGCGCGAGGAAGCAGGTTTCGCTCGAGGAATTGATGTGTATAGAGCCGAGGTGCAGGTGCAGCAGACTCGTGAGCGCCTCAATGTGCGTCGCGAATCGGCAAAGGCAGCACTGGATCAGTTAATGCTGGCGATAGGCGTGGGTGTCGGCGCTACTCCCGAACTTATTGATGCAATCCCAGAAGTTAAACCGGAACTGCCCAGCCTGGAGGACGCAATTTCGAAGGCGTTGAAGAACCGCGCTGAACTAGTCGTCTACGATGAGAGGCTGACAACGCAAGCAAGGCAGGTTAGCATTGCCGAGGAAGCGTTGAAGACCAGGATAGATGCCGTCATGCGGTTTAGGTCGTCAAGCCCAGAGAACCTAATCTCCGCCTCTATGTTGGAGGAGGGTTCGAGCGCAATAGGTCTTGAAATACGAGTACCTATTGACAGGCGCGCAATCAGGGAGGAACGTGACATTGCGACCAGAGAACTAAACATACTGCGAGAGGAGAGGGCTTTTCGCGAGGAGCAAATAGCAGAGGAAGTGCGCAGTGCATATCGGTCGCTTGAGTCTGCAGCAACTTCACTGGAAATACTGGCACAAAACCTTGAGGTTGCGAAAAAGAATCTTCTCATTGCCGAGCGGATGGTTGAGGAAGGCGAGGCAGATAACCGTGATGTCTTGAGTGCTCAGGAGTCACTTGCCAGTGCAGAAAGCGGTATGCTCTCTGCCAAAGTTGATCTCTACCTGGCCTCGCTAGAGCTGAACTATGCAATCGGCGAAGACTTAACCAAAGTGAGTTTGCAATGAAACAACAAATCAAAGTATGGGGCAGTCGAATAATCGGGATTGCGCTTATCGCGCTGGCGATACAGCGCTGGGGTGTACCGCTCTACAGACAATACTTCGTGCCCAAGAAGGTCGAAGTCTACATTCCCACCACGCGAGTCAAGCAGGGACTTTTTGTCATAAGTTTTCCGGAGATAGGCACACTCGAGGCTGAGAAGTCGGTGGCGGTAACAGCGGGAATCAGCGGCAAGATTATTGATCTTGTTGACGATGGCGTCATGGTGAAGGCGGGAGACCAAATAGCCCTGTTAGACAGCAAGGACATTGAGCGCGAAATTCGGACAAAGAAGTTGGAGGCGAAAAACGCTGAGGCTGACGTGAAGCGTGCGCAAGCAGAACTTGCGCTCCTGCAAGAAACCAATAAGACCGACCTTGAACAGGCGCAGGCGCAACTTGAGTTTGATGAAAACGAATTGAAACTCGCTACGGAAGACCTGGCGAAGAAACAGCGCCTCCTGGAGGAGAAATTGGTTACAGGTGAGCAGGTAGAGCAGGCCAAGGGCGTGGTGCGTTCGAAAGAACTCGCGGTAAGAAAAGGCAAGGCTCAACTTATACTCAAACGGATGGAATGCGAGTCCAAAGAGAGACAGAAAGAGGCAGATATCAGAAACCTGGAGTTCCGAAAGCAGCTTGCCGACGAGGCACTCGCAGAAGCAGAAGAAGACAGGCAAAAGACTATCATCAGAGCACCTGCTTCAGGACTTGTGGTACTGACGGAAGACTGGATGGGAGACGGGCGCCGCAAACTTCAGGAAGGTGACAACGTAAGACCCCAGCAAACGATTTGCCGCCTGCCTGACCTGTCTAAGATGATAGTGAAAATCCGCGTGGGAGAAGCCGACGCACCGAGAGTACGGCTGGACATGCCTGTCTTGATCAGGCTCGAGGCGGTGCCAAACAAGGTGTTCCACGGGCGTGTGACCAATATCTCAAGCCTCGCGACAGAGCTATCCCCCTGGGAAGGTGGCACGCCAGGCAAGAAGGACTTCGAGGTGGTTGTGGCTGTGCAAGAAAACAATCCCAGGATAATCAAGCCGGGAATGACCGCTAATGTGGAGTTCATCGAAGACCGTATCAAAGACGCACTCTACATTCCAATCGAAGCGGTTATTGACGAGGGCGGAAGGACTTACGTATATGTGAAAAACGGGAAGCGATATACCAAGGTTGAGATCAAGACAGGTAAGTTTAACGACAACTTTGTCTGTGTCAAACGGGGGCTGAAGAAGGGTCAGGTAATCGCTCTTCGTGACCCGACCAAGGAACTTGAGGTCCAGGAAGCGGGTGTGTCAAGCCCGGCGGGCAAGCAGAAGAAGGAAGCCCCACCTGTGCCTGGAGCAAAGAAGAAGTAACTATGGGCATTCTAGCCGCAATCCAAACGGGACTTAGTGAACTACTATCGCACAAAATGCGCTCCATGCTTACCATGCTGGGCGTCATTTTTGGTGTGGCTGCGGTGATTGCGATGGTGTCCATAGGGGAAGGTGCCAAGCAAGAGGCCCTGCAGCAAATCCGCCTGATGGGGATTGATGTTATCCACATCAAGCGTGCCCTTATTTCTGGCGAGTTGTTGGAAAAATCTCAGGAACGATCGCCTTACGGGCTCAAGTACTCGGATGCGGAGAGTATTCGTCAGGTGTGTGATTATGCGAAGCGCGTTGTGCCGCTCCGCGAGGTATTTGCAGATGTGAAGGTTGGAGAAAAGCCTGTTTCGGTCAAAGTTGTCGGAACAACTCCTGATTACATTTATGTGACAAGGGCAAAACTACAAAAGGGACGGTTCCTCACAGATCTTGATATGCAGGAGAATCGCCCTGTCTGCGTTTTGGGAGCGGCGGCGCGCCGTGAACTCTTTGGGTTCGATGACCCCATAGGTAGGCAGGTCAAAATCGGAAATCGCCTTTTTCGCGTGGTTGGTTTCATGGAGCCGAAAGAGATTGGAGCGGCCAAGGCACTTTCGGCATTACGTGACCTCAACTCCGACGTGTACATTCCCGTCACGATCTCGTTGATTGACTACAAGATCAGTTCGCAGGAAGCGGTGCCATCGGACTTCGTCAAACTGCGGCAAATGGCGCGTAGGTTGATGTTGCGCCCCAGCACGGCAAACAATCCGATCACAGAGATTATAGTTCAAGTTGATAATGAAGCGGCGACCGTACCTTCAGCTTCAGTGATCCGCTCAGTGTTGAACAGGCAACATAGAGGCATTCGGGATTATGAGATTATAATCCCTGCAGAACTGCTAAGACAAAGCCAACAAACACAGCGAATATTCAACATCGTTATGGCAGCCATAGCAAGTATTTCGCTTTTGGTTGGCGGCATTGGTATTATGAATATTATGCTTGCCACCGTGACTCAACGGACCCGTGAGATAGGTATTCGTCGCTGTGTTGGCGCGACCAGATGGGACATAATTAGGCAGTTTATGCTTGAGGCTTTGGTCATTACCTGCATGGGAGGCTCAATTGGCATCCTAGTTGGCATCGGTGGCGCAAGGGCAATCTCTGTGTATGCAAACTGGAATACAGTTGTGTCCATGCAAGCAGTGATTGTTTCGTTTGGTGTTTCGGCGATGGTAGGAGTGATATTCGGCATGTACCCGGCAATTCGCGCTGCAATGGTTGATCCTATTGAAGCGCTTCGATACTCATGAGAGCAGTTCTTCATACATGTTTTGTGTCTCCTGAGCCATTCTCTCTGCGCTGAATTGTGAGCGAACGAAATCACAGCCTCTTGCAGCAAGGCTAGCCGCCAAGGCCGGGTCTTCCAATAGGCGGCAGATATTATCAGCCATATCCTCTGCGTTGCCTGGTTCAGCCAGCAACCCGGTGGTTTCGCCATCCACAATCTCTGGGATTCCACCCGTCCGTGACGCTACCACTGGGATTTGTTGGGACAGCGCCTCAACCAGCGTCAGTCCGAATGATTCCCTTGTCGAAGCAAGTACGAAGACGTCGAACGTGCGCACCATTCCGATGGCATCCGTGCGGTAACCCATGAACTCAACACGTTCGCTAATGCCAAGGGAATTTGCAAGTGATTCAAGTTGTGTGCGATAAGGACCGTCACCAATTATGACGAATCTTGTACCGGGCACCCGCTTGCAAACCAGCGCTGCTGCTCGTAGAAAGTGGTCAACGCCCTTTTGTGGTGCCAATCTTGAGACTGTGCCGACCAACTTGCCAGGTTTTGCGACATGCACAAGAGGTTGGAAAATTATGCCGTTGTGAATGGTTATTACTTTTCGCGGGTTGATGCCCATCTCCGCAAGAAGTTCGTGACGCAGTGCCTCAGAGACAGTAACTATGCGGTCCGTGGCGCGGGCGAGCAGACGTTCCGTCAGAGCCATCATTACCCGCTTCAGTCTGCCTGTGCGCTCATCAAAGATAAAGACATGCTCTGTGAGTACGAGTCGCGGTCGGGGGGAAATTCCAAAAGTCGCGATTCTGCCTATAAGTCCTGCCTTCGCACTGTGCATATGAAAGATGTCTGGCCTGATCCTTTTTAGAATTCTCCTGAGTTGCACCACGCAGCGGAAATCTCTTCTTGGATTAATCTCTCCAACAATGTCAAGCGGCAAGACTTGGATACCTATCTTCTCTGCCTCGTGAAACAGTGAAACTGTAGGTGGGCAGATAAGTACAGGCTCGAAACGAGACCTGTCAATTTGGGACAACAACGCCAGCACGTGCGCCCGGATTCCACCCTCGGTCGGTCGAACGAGATATGCAATGCGCTTTACTTCTTTCACAGTGTCATGTTCGATGTAGGTCTTATGCGTACCTTTGTCGCTGAGTAAACACTTTGTCTTGCGAAAATGTCGTCTAGGAAGTTATTCCGCTGCGTTTCTCAAAGACAAGACAACCTTGCACAGGGCGCTGGTCTTCCATTTGTTCAATGCGCATCACAATTGCGATGGTGGTGCCACCTGGGTCAGTTGCAAGGTATACCTTGTCCGCCACAGACAAGATTGCTTTATAGCCCATTCCAAGCGTTCCTGCGGTAGAGTACCCGCGGACTAAGGCGACCTCTGGCAGTGTCAGTGTCTCAATCCCCGGGCCATGGTCTGACACCGCCAACACCAGGGAATCGCGCACCTTGTGCAACGAAGCACTGCCACCGCCTGCGTGTTTCAGTGCATTGGTGCACGCTTCGCCTGCACACAGAGCCAGGTCGAATCTACGTGATGGATCCATGCCCTGAGCCTCCGCGATCTCGGCGACTGCGTGTCGGATGCGGCTGAGGTCCTCACCTTTAGCAATATCCCAGAATGCCAAGGGTTCTCCTATAAGTGGCTCAATCTCTTCCCTTTCAGTTATTTCAAGTTTGCCATCAGTGGCTGCTAAAATAGTGCGGCGGTAGAACTCTCGCTTAGTTTGTTCAAGTTCTCGCTCCCTTTCCTCCGCTTTCTTGCGTTCGGTAACGTCATAGGCTACGCCCACGATTGCAGGTTTGCCCCCATACTGGATCCTTCCAAGTGACATATCCATCCATCGTTCTTCGCCGTTCTTCGCAATCATCTTAAACTCGTAGTGAGTTGGGAGGTCTTCGCCCATCTGCCTGCGCCGAGCACGGTCAAGTATCACATTGCGAAAATCAGGGTGTATAAACTCAGAGATATCAGTCTTCAGAAGTTCTTCGAGGGTATAGCCGCTGAGTTCAATGAGGTACGGATTTGCATAAACGAAATGCCTGCCCTGAATCACGCCAATTGCTACGGCCGCATTTTCTGCAAGCGTGCGAAACTTCTCTTCGCTCTCCCGAAGCGACTCCTCCATAGCCTTCTCTTCGGTAACATCGAGCAGAGTGCCTAGGACCGCCGGCTTGCCGCGGAAGGTTATCCCTGACCCGTACACTTCCACATCAATGGTTGTTCCGTCACTTCGCATACCCTTGAACGAATAATGAATACCAGCCACTTCTTTATCGATACGTCGCCTGATGTTTTCCTCGACAAGCGCTCGGCTTTCCGGCGCGACAAGGTCCATGACTGTCTTTTCCTGGACTATTTCATCTGGAGTATAGCCGAATATGTCCGCAAGTTTTGGATTCGCATAAACAAACCGCCCGTCCTGGATAATGTAGACGCCAACTAATGATTCCTCCGCCAGGCTCCTGTACATGGTTTCAGCCTCAGCCAGCGCTTGGACTGTCTGCTTATAATCGCTGATGTCTGTCAAAACCGCGACACTGCCTATAAAGTGTTTATCATCGTCGAAGACTGGTCTTGCTGCCACCAGGGTGTGTATGCTGTGCCCGTCCTTTGCAACCCATCTAATCTCGTATCTTCCTTCCTTGCCTCGTCTTCTCTCCGTGATTTGTTGCAATAGAAGTTTGCTGTCATCGGCATGCACAAATTCCGACATGCTGTGTCCTATCAATTCGGCTGGGGGGTATCCGAGCATCTTAGAGAACTGTTGGTTGACGAATATGAACTTATGCTCGGCATCCGTCCTTACCAGACCTTCGCTCATCATGTCAATAAGTTTTCGGCATTCGGCATCGGAAATCATGGCTAGCCCGGAGGATGAATGGGAGCCTCTGAAATCTTTGGTCAGGCGCATTTTCATCGCAAAGAACCCTGTGATATATTCGTGGTTGCAAACTCATTATACCCTAATCTTTCTTTTTGAAAGCCGAGTGTCTTGGTACCTACGCAAATGGCTTGCTTGCACCCCAGTGCGGTTAGGCAACGACCCGAGTCTGCTATGTCGCCCGTAAGATTGAGAATGGCTTCGTCATTACAAATGTCACTCCTGGGAGTTCCGGGTCATATTCTTTAGTACCCTCGTGACGAGTGGGATGCGATCGGGACATCTGCTATAATCGAATCGTATGCGCCGAAGACTCAATATCATGGTGAAGGGCGTTGTCCAGGGAGTAGGATTTAGGCCTTTTGTTTATGGTCTTGCTAAGTCGCACAACCTTGGGGGATGGGTGTGCAACACGACGGACGGTGTCATGATTGAGGTCGAGGGCGATCACAACGCCCTTGAAGAGTTTCTAAATGCCCTTCGCTTTGAACTCCCACCCTTGGCGGTAGTCTGGGATTTAAACGTGAAGGGTGTAGAGCCCACAGGCGACAAAGATTTTCTGATTCGGCATAGCAGGACCGATTCTGAGGCAAGAACGACAGTACCACCAGACGTGGCTATGTGCCGGCAATGCCAAGAGGACATTTCTACACCTGGCAACAGGCGCTTCCGATATCCCTTTACTAACTGCACGAACTGTGGACCTAGGTTCACCATTATCGAACGAATCCCGTATGATCGTCACAACACTACAATGCGTACCTTCGATATGTGTACGCAGTGCAAAGCCGAGTATGATGATCCATTAGACCGGCGATTCCATGCGCAGCCCAACGCATGTGAAAAATGCGGACCTCACCTGACATTGGATGGGAAAATCTACGAAACTGACTGGGAGACCATTAGCAAGACAGCCAGACTCCTCTGGGAGGGCAAAATCGTCGCGGTCAAAGGACTAGGTGGATTCCATTTGGCGTGTGATGCGCGCAACTCCGAAGCAGTTGCCCGGCTCAGAGAACGCAAGGGGCGGGCGGCAAAGCCTTTCGCTCTCATGTGCTCGAATATAGATGAGGTGCGCAGGATATGCGAGACTGACCAGGCTTCGGAAAGGTTACTCGAGTCATTCGAACGACCAATTGTTATTCTCCGCGCGCGCCAAGACAGCGGCATAAGCCCACTGGTTGCACCTGGGAGCGAGAACTTGGGAGTGATGATACCGTATACCCCGCTTCATCACCTCCTCCTCACTGAAAGTCCTTCAGCCCTGGTTATGACTAGCGGAAACCTCAGCGAAGAACCAATTGCATACCAAGATGAGGAGGCAGTGGAGCGTTTGGGGCGCATTGCGGACCACATACTTGGGCACAATAGACCGATACACATGGCTTGCGACGACTCGGTAGCCCGGACTTTCGATGGCTCGCCGATGCTTTTGCGCCGTGCAAGGGGTTACGTCCCTATGCCTATTGATATTCGGGAGGAAGTACCGCAAATACTTGCATGTGGTGGGGATCTCAAAAGCACCTTTTGCTTGACCAAGGGGAGGCAAGCACTGCTAAGCCAGCATTTGGGGGATCTTGACAATGTTCCAACCATGGACCATTACCGACGTGTCGTCGAGCATTTCTGCCACTTTTTCGAGGTGAAGCCTGAGGTTATTGCACATGATCTCCACCACGACTACCACTCAACTAGGTTTGCCCAAGCATTCGACTGCGAGACCAAGATTGGCATTCAACACCATCATGCTCACGTAGTCTCGTGCATGGTAGAGAACCAGGTCACTGGTCCAGTCATCGGCGTTTCTTTCGACGGCACTGGATACGGCACGGACGGGAGGCTATGGGGTGGCGAGTTCATTATCGCTGAGTATGGGGAATTCCAGCGTGTAGCGCACTTGGCTTACGTGCCAATGCCGGGAGGAGAATCAGCGATCAAACGTCCCAGGAGGATGGCTGAGTCCTACCTTATTCAGACCTTCGGGGAGGAGCAAGGCGAAAAGATGTCCATTGATCTGATGCCCGGATACCAGGAGGAAGAGGCGTATGCGGTGCGCGTCCAGTGCGAGAGGCGCTTCAACTCGCCACTTACGTCAAGCATGGGCAGACTGTTCGATGCCGTATCCGCGCTCCTGAACGTCTGCAGCGAAGTCACTTACGAAGGACAAGCAGCCATCGAATTGGAAATGCTTGCGGGTGTTCCTGCACCTGAGACATATAGGTTTTGTCTCTGCGAATCAGGAATTATTGATGTCCGACCAATGTTCGAACAGATTGTTTGGGACCTGCGAAACGACATTCCAATCAAGTTGATATCAGGAAAATTTCATGCTACCATGGCAAGTATCGTGGTAGATGTCTGTTTGGAGTTGAGAAAGCAAACAGGACTTGCAGAGGTAGCACTGAGCGGTGGCGTATTCCAAAACATGGTCCTGCTACGGCTTGTGTCCGATGGGTTGAAAGAACATGGCTTTAGGGTATTGCGGCATAGGCTTGTCCCGCCGAACGATGGGGGCCTTGCCCTGGGGCAGGCGGTCATAGCTGCCCGGAGGTTAGCCTGATGTGTCTTGGCATACCAATGAGAGTCGTCAAAGTAGATGGGAACACAGCACTAGTCGAGCAAGGAGGTGTCTCGAAAAGGGTACGTGTTGACTTTATACGCGATCTACATCCTGGCGATTATGTGATCATACATGCTGGGTTGGCAATCGAGCGTGTAAAGCCTGACGAGGCTGAGGAAACGCTCAGATGGCTGACGATGATTGGCGAATGAAATACGTTGACGAATTCCGTGACGACAAACTTGCGCGGGAAATAGCAACTGAGATTCGGCAGGAAGCATCTGGACCATTGAAGTTTATGGAAGTGTGCGGCACACACACAATGGCCATTGCCCGCCACGGCATCAGATCCATTTTGCCAGAGAATGTGCGCCTCATATCCGGACCAGGATGTCCCGTGTGCGTCACGCCCCAATGGCAGATTGATAGTTTCATTGAACTTGGCAAACTCCATGACACCATACTCGCTACCTTTGGAGACATGATTCGTGTTCCGGGCACCTGCAGCAGTCTGGAGGTGGAAAAAGCACACGGTGCAGACGTGCGAATCGTTTATAGTCCACTCGATGCGCTGGAAATTGCTCGTGTAAATCCCACAAAGCGCGTCGTGTTTTTTGCAGTCGGTTTTGAAACAACGGTTCCTGCTGTAGCCCTCGCCATAATCGAGGCGAACAAACTAGGAATCGGTAATTTCTTCGTGCTTTGTGGGCACAAGCTCATCCCACCGGCAATGATGGCACTAGCCACGGATCCCGAGATAAAAATCAACGGCTTTATTTGTCCCGGTCACGTCAGTGCCATCATCGGTAGTGCTGCCTACGAAGAAATTGTCCGCCTTTCCGGCATTCCTTGTGTTGTGGCTGGCTTTGAACCACTCGATATTCTTCAATCCATATTGATGTTAGTGCGCCAGGTAGTGAAAAGCCGAGCCGAAGTGGAAAACCAATACTCGCGAGTCGTCACCCGTGAGGGTAACGTACCTGGCATGAAGTGCATTTACGAAGTATTTGAGGTTGGTGACGCCGAATGGAGAGGACTGGGAATAATACCGCGCAGCGGCTTACGGCTTCGACCGGAGTATGCCCGCTTTGATGCCCGCCAGTTTCTCAGTCTTCCTGTAGTAGCCGAACATTCGGGCACGACGGGGTGCGAGTGTGGCTCAATTCTCAAGGGGGTAAAGTCTCCGCTGGAATGCCGCTTATTTGGAAAACGTTGTACACCAGAGCATCCTCTCGGTCCGTGCATGGTGTCTAGCGAAGGAGCGTGTGCGGCAGAATACAGGTACGCACGATGAAGGACGACACGATACTCATGGCGCATGGCGCCGGCGGCAAAAAAAGCGCCGAACTCATTCGCCAAGTTTTTCTCAGCAGATTTAGTAATCCTGCACTGAGTCGCCTCGGCGACTCGGCTGTTCTCGATTCCATACAGGGTAGATTTGCATTTACAACTGATTCCTTTGTTGTTGAACCACTATTTTTCCCAGGCGGCGACATTGGCAAGTTGGCTGTTTGCGGCACCGTAAACGATCTTGCCGCTGCTGCTGCACGCCCTATTGCCCTCAGTGCTGCGTTTGTCCTCGAGGAAGGTCTATCTTTTAGCATACTCGAGCAAGTAGTGGATTCAATGCATGCTGTCGCAGATGAGGTCGGCGTTCCTATTGTGGCAGGCGACACAAAAGTTGTCCCTCAGGGCTCTGCTGACAAAATGTTCATTACTGTCTCGGGCGTTGGCGAAATCCCTGCTAGCGTCGAGCCGCCTGCACCAGACAGAGTTCGCCCCGGTGACCTTGTTCTTCTGAGCGGTACAGTGGGCGACCACGGGATGGCGGTCATGGCACAGCGGGAGGGTCTCAGGTTTTCGACAAATATCGTCAGTGATTGTGCGCCACTTTGGTCACTCGTTGGTGCGGTCCTGGAGGTGGCTACCGACATCCATTGTATGCGCGACCCGACTCGGGGTGGTCTTGCAGCGGCGTTGAATGAGATTGCGAGCCTCTCACAGGTAAACATCGAGATTGAAGAATCGGCAATCCCAATAAATGAGGGAGTGCGCGTAGCCTGTGACCTCCTCGGGATTGACCCCCTCCATGTTGCAAACGAAGGAAAGATGCTGGTAATAGTTCCCGAATCGGAATCCCAAGCCGTTCTAAGTGCGATGAAGAAGCATCCACTCGGCAGTATGTCCTCGGTCATAGGACGCGTTAATGACGCTCCCGAAGGTTCTGTTTACCTGCGCACTAGGCTAGGGACACTTCGAATTCTGGACACCCCCTCTGGCGACATTCTGCCCCGAATCTGTTGAATGGGTGGAAATTCTGGTTTGGGAGACCCTGATACCCTGCTGCCATTGGACTACTTTTAATGAAGGGAGAAGTGTCTTCGTTTGGGGTGCGCTCTACGCTCTGGATACGTAGGAATCCACCATCCTGGCTAGAAGGGCTGGCTTGATGCATTCACCATGTGACGCTGTCTGGCGTAGAGCACGGAACACGGCGTCATCATATGCCTTGTCCGACTCACTCCGTCTGTGGAGAGTGCTCAGCGCCCCGGCCATGCGAGCATTCGTTCTCAATTGTGACTCATGTCTTGCAAGAAATGCCCAATACAAATTGCTTATGGGACAGTCCTTTCCTGGGTCGAACGAACAGGCTGAGCAGTAGTCACTCATACGAAAAATATAGGCAGAACCTACTATATGAGGCTTGCTAGTTATCAGATTCCCGATCGAATAGGTGCCAATACCAAGCACATTTGTCTCGACGACCCAGTCATGTGCATCGGCATGAGATATCCAGAACCAGTCTGTCAGTTCTCTCGGTGAAACATCGAGGAGAGTTGCAATGTTCGAAAGTATTGTGAGCCTGGCGTTGTGATGGCTATATGACTCTGCCCAGACTCCACGTATGACTGAGTCGAGGCAAGCCATGCCTGATTCACATCCCCAGTACCATAATGGTAATGGGTTCATGCACCCAAAGTAATTGGGCATAGCACCACCGTCGTAAGAGGACTCGTGCCGCCAAGATCTGCCTGACCATCGGGAATAGCCACCGTCTCCGGGTGAAGTTGCAATATCTGGGTTACCGCCAGGAAGTTCACGCAGGCCGTCAGTTACCTCATAGACATGGCGTACGAACTCACGCCACCCAATAATCTGTTTCACGAAAGCCTCCTTGCTCCTGAGCGGGAGGTCCATTTCGAGCACCTCGCCGAGTATCTGACTTACCGGCAACCGACCGATATTGAGTAGGGCGGAAAGTCGCGTATGAAATAAGCCATTTGATTCACGCGACATAGCCTCCTGAAACGGTCCAAACCAATATAGGCAATTGTTCTTTGCCCACGCCCACATTTCAGCGGCATCGGAGACTGTCGAGGGCAGCGATTCCAAATGGACTCGCCCTGGGTGGTTTGCAAAGTCTCTTTCGACTTCGTCTCTAATCTCTTTCTTTATTGGGTCAGATCGAAAGGTCGGAGGGGCCGGTGCATCTGGGGAGCCTGCCCACGAAAGCCGGTTATCTGAGTCAAAAGTAAATCTACCACCCGCCGGCTTTCCGTCTTCCATGAGGATGCTATGCGTGGCACGCACATGACGGTAGAATGCCTCAATGTTCCACGTGCGCGCTTTGCCAGTACTCTCGACAAACTCTGTGGCCGAGGTTAGCCAGTTTTCGTTCGCCACAAGGGAGAGTCGTCCAGGTTCAAGCAAGCGCTTGATTTCTGTCCTGATCTCGTGAGATGCTGGAAACACCACGCGTGCCTGTCCAAGCAGGTCAAGCGCAGAGGACAGAGCGCCGCCGAGCGAACCAGAAGTTCGTACGTAGTGGATGGCAACACCCCGAGACGCTTGCTCAAGGGCAAACTGGCGCTGATTGGCAAGCATGAAAGCAATCTTCTGTTTGTGGTATGGTCGCCTCGTGAAGTATTCACGACTTTCGATTAGTATGATGCCGAGATCCCGGGGTTTCTCACGGGAAAGAGGTCCAACTTGGTCAGACAACTGGTCGTGAGGAACATAAATCCACAGGCGGGACTTGGTGCTCTCATATTTGGCAAGAAGGGCGGCGAAATTCTCCATTGGCTTGGTGAGGACCTCTTTCTTAAGAGTCTCGCTGGGCCGCCAATCATTTTGATTATTCCCCGATTTGAAGAATTATTCCTCCTTCGGGTGCGATTATGACAAAGTCTTGAACAATTTCTCCCCGGCTTTGAGACTAGGTTATCAATGCCCGGAGCAGGCTCATGGCATCGGAATTGCTTTAAGCCCGTCGGGTCCCATAGAATCGATTCCAAGTAGGTGGCGCGCTCATTATCTGGCAATCGAATCTTGAGTCTAATAGTGCGGCAACGTTGGTCAAGAAGCGTTTTTCGTTGTCGAAAGCAGCCCTAGCATGCTATAATCATTTGTCATCCAATCATATACCAGGTGACGGTAACTCTGTACCAGGAGGTCTTTCGGGTAGTGATTGACACAAGTGATTTCCGGAACGGATTATCTATAATCCTGGACGGCGAGATATACACAATAATCGAGTTTCAGCACGTGAAGCCTGGAAAAGGCGGCGCGTTTGTGCGCACCAGGCTTAAAAACGTCAAGACTGGAGCGGTTATTGACAAGACGTTTCGTGCGGGTGAGAGGATGGAGCAGGCGGTGCTAGAGCGCAAGCCGATGCAGTATCTCTACCACCAAGATGACGAATACGTTCTCATGGACACAGAGACTTATGACCAGATTCCCGTGCCAGGAGAAGCCTTTGGAAGCGCGGTGAAGTACCTTAAGGACGGGCAAGAAGTGTTTGCGCTCTCGCATGATGGCCGCATCATAGGCGTAGAACTCCCGTTTACGGTAGAACTGCAGGTTGTTGACACAGATCCCGGTGTTCGCGGAGACACTGCATCTGGTGGGTCAAAACCAGCCACTTTGGAAACCGGTGCGGTGATACAAGTGCCTTTCTTCATCAATGTTGGCGACGTTGTCAAAGTAGATACTCGCACGGATGCATACCTAGAACGGGTGAAATAGATAGCACTGTTGACAGTCTCTCCGTCAACTAGAGAGTACGGACATGGAACGCAGACGCTCTAGCAGTTCAGCCAAACCTAGCGGAGTAACTGAACCTTTACGAAACTTGGTTAACCTCGGCTGGCAGGCGGGCGGCATCGTGTTCGTTCTGGTGACAGGATACCTGCTCTGGGGTATGCTGAGCGACTCCATGCTCCGCGGGCTCATGCTCCCCGAACCGGACAGGCTGCGCGTGGTAAAGAACATCGTTATCGCAGGCAAAATCCTCGCAGCGAGCGGCATAGTTCTGGTAATCTGCGCCTGTATCCGTTATTATGACGAAGAAACACTGGGATATATCCTAATAATTTTTGCGGCGGCACTGTATTGGGGTATCCCTTCCCTTGTGGATGATAAGATTAGTCGCTATCCCCAGCATGCTTCTGCGCAGTTGATGTACATACTCGGTCAGTTTAAACTGGTCGGCATCGTCGGCATGGTGCTTTCTTCTGGTTTCATCCTTTTTGATATTTACCTCCGATTATCAGGGGTCAGAAAGGCGACTGTGCGTCGGGCAACCACAATTCCTGCACCTTCGTATGTCCAGGAAAAGCCTCGAAGTCGGTTGTACCTTTCCTGCTGGCAGATGCCCTTTTGTCGCGATGCCATAAGGCAATACTGCACGGCGTGGGAGCAACGACGGACCTGCTGGCGTCTGAAATCAGGTTGCTATTGTGACGAGGAGATGGTCCTAAAAATTGCGAGAAAGCAGCAACTGGCGCGCGGCTTTGACATACGTTTCAGCGAGACTGCTACTCGTCGAAAAGACCTGACACCTGCGGAGAAAAGAGAGCGATGCAGGAATTGTTTCCTCTATGCTGAACATCAAAAACAGAAATACAAGATACTTAGCCCATTGGTATTCCCGCTGGCATTTGCAATAATGTGGTATATTCATGAACCGCTGCGCGGTTTTTTGCATAAAGCCATTGAGTTCAGTGAGCATTTTGCAGAAGTGATCAGATTCATGCCTGTGCCAGAAGGTCAAAGTAGCCAGCCATGGACGAACCTACCATCAACCTCTAATGCAGTCGAGTGGTTGCTTATGTTTTGTCTCGGTTTGCTTCTTGTGACATATATGCTTAGAATCCTGGAGTATCTAATCTTTAAACTGCAGATTTGACAATACTAACGAACCTGAATCTGGATTGATGCGGTGCCCTATGGAGATTCAAAGTATTGAACAATTGGTAGAGTTGATCAAAGATGCGAGAATATCGGAACTCACTGTAACCGAGAAAGGATGCAGGGTTACACTTCGGAAGCCTCTGCAGGGGTCTCAAATCGAGCAGGTGGTCTTGGTCAAGAACGTGGAACCTGCTACTGTTGCCCAGGTTGAGAAACCGAAAGAGCCTCAAGAGAAGAAGGAATTTTTCATAACCGCACCGATGGTTGGTATATTTCACAGCACCGAAACTATCAAATCCCCTGGGGTGACTGTGGCTCAAGGGCAGGTGGTCGGTGCTATCGAGTCCATGAAGTTGATGAACGAAGTTGTTTCAGACGTCAGTGGGGTTATCACAGAGATCTTAATTGATGACGGCATGCCGGTCGAGTATGGGCAGCCTCTTTTTCGTCTGTCGCCTTTAGAACAGGAGAGTTGAGATGAGACGTATTTTGCGTAACACTCGTGGGCAAGCAATGCTCCTTATCGAGATACTGGTTGTAGTAGCGATCCTTGCTGCTTTGGCGTATATGATTGTGCCAAGGTACCTGGGTGAGCGCTCTGCGCCGGGCAGAGACACAGTTGCAGGTCCCAAAGAGCGTGCTTATTCCGTGGACTGCATGAATAATCTTCGGAATATACGTGCGGCCATAGAGATGCAAAGGCAGATGGGTGAAGGGCAACTGCCACCTACTCTGGCCGGCTTTGCATCAAGTGGCGTATCGGAAAGTATGACAAGGTGTCCGGTGTCAGGACAGCCCTACTTTTATGATCCCAAGACCGGTACCGTAAAATGCACATATCCAGGTCACGAGAAGTTTTGACCACTAGATAGGGCAATGAGTCGGGGTAATGCCCGCGAGCGATAATACTATGATTTAGTGGAGTGGTGCGTGTTCAAGAAAATATTAATAGCGAATCGCGGGGAGATAGCTGTACGGATAATCCGCGCCTGCCGCGAAATGAAAATAGCAACTGTGGCAGTCTATTCACAGGCTGACGCAGATTCTCTGCATGTAAAAATGGCGGACGAAGCGGTCTGCATCGGTCCGCCTACAAGCAAAGACAGTTACCTGAATGCACCCAACATAATTAGTGCTGCTGTGATTACCCAGGCTGAAGCAATCCACCCTGGCTACGGCTACTTTTCCGAGGTTCCCAGTTTTGCCGAGGCGTGTGAGGCATGCAGGATCAAATTTATAGGTCCGAACCCTGCTTCAATCGAGAAGATGGGCAACAAAGCACGAGCAAGGGAGATTATGCAGTCTGCAGGAGTGCCAGTTATCCCTGGCACGAAGGGCGCACTTCCCAATGAGCAGGTTGCTTTGAGGACTGCGGCAAAAATGGGGTATCCTGTCCTGCTTAAGGCGGCAGCAGGTGGAGGCGGCCGAGGTATACGTGTTATTCACAATGAGGAGGAACTGCGCAAGACAATCAAAGTCGCACAGGCTGAAGCCGAAGCAGCATTCGGCTGCCCAGACCTCTACATGGAAAAGTTTATTGATGAGCCGAGGCATATCGAGGTCCAGGTCCTTGCTGATCAACATGGGCATGTGGTCCACCTTGGGGAACGCGAATGCTCCATCCAGACAGGAAGACATCAGAAGATGCTTGAAGAAGCGCCTTCGGTTGCGTTGACGCCGTCACTAAGGAACAAAATTGGTGAAGCAGCGGTCCGTGCTGCAAAAGCAGTGGGATACACAAACGCAGGAACGGTGGAATTTCTCCTGGACAAAGACAAGACTTTTTACTTCATGGAAATGAATACCCGCGTGCAGGTTGAGCACCCGGTTACTGAGGCTGTCACAGGTATTGACATTGTGAAGGAACAGATACGAATTGCCGCCGGGGAAAAACTCAGTTTCAGCCAAAAGGATGTCCAAATAAATGGTCATGCAATCGAGTGCCGAATCACGGCAGAGGACCCAGACAAAGACTTCGCGCCTGCCTCTGGTCGAATTGATAACGTAGTCCTGCCTGGCGGCTTTGGCGTAAGAGTTGACACGCATATCTACCCAGGCTATGTCGTGCCTCCATATTACGACTCCCTGCTTGCGAAACTTATCGTGTGGGGTAAGGACAGAAGCGAGGCAATAGCAAGAATGTCTCGCTGTCTCACAGAATTCGAAATCAGCGGATTGAAGACAAATATTAATTTCCATATGAAGATTATGTCGAATCCTGCTTACCGCCGAGGCGAACTCTCTACCAGCTTCATCAAGCGGATGGAAGAACAAGCGGGATAGGTCGGCGGACACGAAACAGAATACAAACTCAATACAGAGGTTAAACCAACCCGTTAGACCGGTCGCTCCGGCATAGCGTTATGGGTACAAAAAGCAGAAGAGCCGCAAGGGAACTTGCGCTTAATGTGCTATACCAAATAGATGTGGCTCATATTCCTCCTGATGAGGCTTTGGCCACAGCGCTAGAAAACACTTCCCTTGAGGGTGGAGCGGCAGAATTTGCGACTTCGCTAGTGAAAGGGACGCTGGAGCATTTAAAAGACATAGACGACAGAGTCCGGAGGCTGTCGGTGGGCTGGGAACTTCAGAGACAGCCAGCGGTTGACCGGAACATACTCCGGATGGCATTTTTTGAAATCCTCTACATGGATCAGATACCACCTAGTGTTTCCATCAACGAGGCTGTGGATCTGGCAAAAAAATATAGTACCGAAGAATCGGGACGGTTTGTGAATGGCGTCCTAGGTGCACTACTTCGGGAGTGTGGAATCAAAGCAGAGGAGAGTGAAATTGGGAGCACTGATTCTTGATGGTTTGGCAACGTCCAAGACCATTCGTGAAGAAGTCAAGGCAGGCGTGCAAGAGTTGATTGCAAGCAAAGGGATAGTGCCTAATCTGGCGGTGGTCATTGTGGGTGAAGACCCTGCGTCCAAAGTCTATGTAAACATGAAGAAAAAGGCAGCAATTACCGCGGGTATGCTTTCAACGGTCTATGAATTGCCTGCCGACTCCACTCAGCAACAGGTAGAAGGTCTCGTGGAGCGGCTCAGTGCGGATGATGGCATCCATGGCGTCATGGTTCAACATCCGGTCCCCAAGCATTTGAATGAGCAGAAGATATTGGATGCGGTTTCACCGGAGAAAGACGTTGATGGAATCAGCCGTCAGAGCCTGGGAAGCCTGATGACGGGTGACCCTGTGTTTGTTTCTGCTACCCCTGCTGGAATAATCGAACTCCTAGACAGGTATAACATTCCGATAGAGGGACAACGTGCCGTAGTGGTCGGAAGGAGTATCATTCTCGGGAAACCAGTGGCGCTCTGTCTTCTGAATCGTCATGCGACTGTCACCGTATGTCATACACGCACCCGTGACTTGCCCGACGTAACCAGACAGGCTGACATCTTGGTCGCGGCGGTTGGGAAGCCTGAGATGATAACTGGCGACATGATCAAGCACGGAGCGGTCGTGATTGATGCAGGATACAATAAGGTCGAGGGGCGTGATAAAGACGTTGGTGATGTGCACTTTGCGTCTGCAGTGGAGAAGGCGTCTGCTATAACGCCAGTACCGGGTGGAGTAGGTCCGATGACGATTGCCATGCTCCTCCGCAACACACTAAAAGCGGCACGCATGAAAGCCGGTCTCGAATGAGGAAGGTACGTAGCCATCCCGAAGGATTAAGTAAGTTCGCGGGGTACTTGCATTGAAAAGAGTTTCATCTTTGGATGACTGCAAGGCTTTGATCGAGAAGGCGTTGGATTCTTATCTCCCGCCAGAGGACCGTTATCCCCACATCATCTTTCGGGCAATGAGGTACAGTGTACTGAACGGAGGAAAGCGACTTCGTCCAATCCTTGTCCTCACAGCATGCCAGTCCGTGGGGGGCGACATTTCGCTAGCAATCCCATTGGCATGTGCGGTCGAGTTCGTTCATTCATTTTCCCTGATACACGATGACCTGCCAGCACTGGACGATGACGACTTTCGGCGCGGGAAGCCAGCAAGCCACAAGGTATTCGGGGAGGCAGTGGCAATTTTAGCGGGCGATGCACTACTTTCACTTGCTTTTGAGACAATAGCGCGTACAAAGGGTGTGCCAGCCGACGCCGTACTAGAAGTCTGCCGTCGGATTGCCGCTGCCTCAGGTGCGGAGGGCATGGTCACTGGTCAGGTCGTGGACATCGAGTCGGAAGGAAAGAAAATTCCGCCGGAGACCCTGGAGTTTATGCATACGCACAAGACTGGCGCATTGATTGAAGCATCTGTCGTATGCGGTGGCCTCATTGGGGGAGCAAACCAGGAGCAATTATGCAGTCTCAGTCACTATGGCAAGAAATTCGGGCTTGCATTCCAGATTACCGATGACATCCTGGATATTGAAGGCGACGAGGCGAAAACCGGCAAGCCCGTTGGTAGCGATCTCCGAAAGCAGAAGTCTACCTACCCTGCCTTGTTTGGCTTAGAGGCGTCAAGAGAGATGGCAAAACGCGCTGTGGATGAGGCTATCGAATCCATTAGCGGCTTTGGACCCGAAGCGGACCTCTTGCGTGTCCTTGCACACCTCGTCGTGGATCGTAGCACGTAGGACTGCGGATTCTTGGTCTATGTTGTCGAAGCGCAGTAGGTTGGTCCACTCCCGCAAAGACACGCACAATTACTTCATGAAACCCTCCGCCCAATCACTTTATCTTGCTCGAAGAAATTGCGCACATCCTCGATGGAATGGGTCACAGGTGATAGCGGAAGACTACGGAAGAACTCCACGCCGTATGCTTTTTTGATAAGGCGTGAATCAAGGATTGCAACTACCCCTCTATCGGTCGAACTGCGAATCAATCTACCAAATCCCTGCTTGAGGCGCATCTGGGCTTGGGGTAGAGCGTATTCTTTGAACCAGTCACCTCCGCGAGATTTTATCGCTTCCACCCGGGCACGATGGATCGGATTTTCCGGTACGCTAAACGGCAGTTTATCAATTACAACACAACTGAGGGCTTCCCCTGGGATGTCAACACCTTCCCAAAAACTGTGCACGCCAAATAAGCATGCGCCTTTGTGGTCACGGAACTCCTGAACAAGTTGCTCATTGGGCTTATCCCCTTGTTTCAACAGAACGTACGGTAGACGCTCTGACAGCCGTTCGTAGACTGCATTCATCATTCGATAAGAGGTGAACAAAAGAAATGCTCTGCCTCCAGACGCGCGCACGATTTGTTCCATCTCGTTGGCCACAACGTCGGCGTAAGCAGGATTATCCGAGGGATAATCGAGATGCTGCGGGACATACAAGAGACATTGCTTTTGGAAGTCAAAAGGTGAATCCTGGATTGTCTCCACGCAGTCACTGATGCCCAGACGCGCCTTGACATACCTAAACTGTCCTGATGTGGCAAGAGTAGCGGATGTAAGAACCGCAGTCTCTACGCGCCGCCAAAGGTGTTCGGATAGCAGGCCTCCCACCTCAAGTGGAGAGCACCTTAGAATGCAGGTGACAAATTTGCCATTTCTGGCTTTCTCCACCCACCTAACATAATCCTCATAGTCCCCGAAGAAAGCCCCAAAAAGATCTTCCGACGACCGAGCGCAAATACGTCTGAGTCCGCTAAGCCGTTCCGCAAGTTCAGGGCGTCCTTCGGTGTTTTGCTCAGCCAATTCGCTGTTCAAGCCGTCTAGAAGTGTGCAAAGCATGTGCACAGCGTTTTCGATGTCCGAGCGACGACGCCCCGAGTATACGTCTTCCAAAAAGAACTCCTGTTTTTCATAATTCGCGAATATGTCAAACAAGCCTTTGTTGAGATCCTCAATTGCCTGAAGCCTTTCGGGGTTAACACCAATACCGCGAGTTCGTCGCACCTTGCTAAGAAGACTATGGATTCGCCAGTTACTAAACTCGATTCCAAATGCCTTGGTGGCTGTGTCTTCGATGTGGTGTGCTTCGTCGAAGACCACACAGTGGTAGCCTGGCAAGACACCGCCGTTTGGGTCCGCCATGCGGATAGCCAGGTCGCTGAAAAAGAGGGAGTGGTTGACCACGACGATATCCGCTTCGCTGGCTGCCTTACGTGCCTTATAGTAGAAACATTCATTAAAGTATCGGCATTCCAAGCGCCGGCACATGTCTTGGTCAGAGCAGATGTCTCCCCAGTTCGGAAATGTGAAACCCAGTTCTGCTACGTCGCCAGTGTTTGTCTCACGGCTCCACTGTCTTATGCGTTCAAAGAGAGGGTCGCCAATCAATAGAAAGTTCGGTGTTTCGATGTCCAGGCTGTTCAGGCATAGGTAATTGCTGCGTCCCTTCATTAGTGCGACCGTGAAAGGTCTTGGGAGCACCGATTGGACGATTGGTATGTCCTTATTCACAATCTGAGCCTGCAAGTGGAGCGTAAAACTTGAGACGATGACCTTCTTGCCTGTCAAAGAATGGAGAGCCATCGGGACAAGATACGCAATACTTTTGCCAACGCCGGTACCCGCTTCTGCCAGACAGTGTGTTTTGTTTTCTAGCGCGCGCTGAATAGCCAGTGCTACCTCAATCTGCTGCGGTCGGCACTCATAGTCTGGCATCAACTCCGACATGCGCCCACCAGGCTCGAATATTTTTCTTAGATCCATTGGTAAGTCCCAAACATGTGTTCTTGCCCAATTATACGGAATGTGTCGAGGCGGAACAAGGCATTGAAAACAAGTATATTGCCTCCACTGCTATTTTGGAATAAGATCGGTGCAAACGAAGAAGTGCGAGGATCATGGATGCCAGAACTCCCGGATGTTGAGATACAAAGGCGCTATCTTGAGCGTACCTCGAAGGGTCAACGGATTGAAGACGTGTTGGTAAGAGATGACTATATTCTCCGTGGTTTTCCTGAAGGTGGGTTGAAGACGGCAATCAAAGGGCGGTGTATACTGGCAGGCATACGTCATGGGAAATACCTTTTTGCAAAGTTGGACAGCGATGATTATCTTTTGTTTCACTTCGGGATGGACGGCGGGCTGGCGTACCTAAAGACAGCCGACTACGAGCCAACTTATTCGCGCGTGGTCATCTGTTTTGAAAACGGTTGTTCTCTGTCGTATGTTTCGCTGAGAAAACTTGGGCAAATGGGTATTGTCCACAATGTTGACCAGTTCATTCGGAATAAAGGACTTGGACCTGACGCACTCAGTGTGGGATGCCTAACCCTTACAAAGGCACTCGCCAAGAGCAATGCTGCGGCAAAAGCGGTACTCATGAACCAGCGGACAGTGGCAGGGATCGGCAATATTTATGCTGATGAGATCCTATTCCAGTCGCATATTAATCCTCGGAGCCAGTTTGGCACCTTGAGCGAGCACAAGTTGGCCACAGTTTTCTGGACAATGAGAGACATACTGGAAACAGCGATACGACTAGAGGCTGATTCCAGGCGATTTCCCGACTCTTGGATTATCCATCATAGGCATCCGGGTGCAAGATGCCCTCGATGCGGAGCGTGCATCGTAAGGACCAAAATCTCTGGTCGGACAACTTACTATTGCTCGGAGTGCCAAAAATAATCGCCAATCTCCTGCGCATGGGAATGCACCTGACGTCATAGCGGTGCTGACATTCTTTGCAGGACTGGGCGACCTAATGACCGAACATACCCTTGATACATCTATTTGGAAAGAGGTTTCTTCTATGGGCAAAACGATCAACGTCACCGTGTGGAACGAGTTTCGGCATGAGAAAAACAAAGAACATCCCGCTAGCAAGATCTACCCTAATGGTATGCACGAGGTAATCGCTGAGTACCTAAGGAAACAGCCTGACATGAAAGTTCGCACTGCGACTCTCGACGAACCGCATCAGGGTCTACCGGACAACGTTCTAGATAGGACGGACGTATTGATTTGGTGGGGCCACATGGCGCATGGAGAGGTAAAGGACGAACTTGTGGACAAACTCCAGACCCGCATCGTAATCGGTGGCATGGGGCTTATTCCACTACATTCGGCGCATTTTTCCAAGATATTCAAGCGCATGATGGGAACGACATGCAATCTGATCTGGCGAGAGGCTAATGAAAAGGAAAGGCTCTGGGTTGTGGATACCGCACACCCAATTGCGGAAGGACTCGGTGAGTACTTCGAGTTACCACAAGAGGAAATGTATGGCGAGCGGTTCGACATCCCCCAACCCGACGAACTCATATTAATAAGTTGGTTCCAGGGCGGAGAAGTCTTTCGCAGCGGGTGCTGTTGGCATAGAGGCAGGGGCAAGATATTCTATTTCCGACCCGGGCATGAAAGTTACCCGACATATAAAGACCCGAATGTTCTCAAGGTGATTGAGAATGCTGTCCGATGGGCGGCACCGGTCAATACGGTGACTCATACCTTCGGCAACCGCCAACCGCTTGAGGAGTTTTAGAAATAGATCGCCCGTCTGAGTGACGGATTATCGGGTGGCGACTGCTGTCTGGTTCGCAGATATCATTTCCTTCAGGTCTACGGGCAGGTCATCCCAATCCATTGGCTTTAGCGAAAACAAGGCCGTGAAACGTGAGTGCCTTGACCGGTCGCGGAGGATTACGCTATGGAGCGTGTTGGTGCGGGGGTTGTCTGGTGCGTTGCATAGGATGACCTGTCTCGTAGGCGCACCCTTGAAAATGGCATAGACTTTTCCACTGGGAAGGCTCCAACTTGCTTTCCAGTCGTTGGTTCCGCTTGCTATGCGGATGTTTCGCAGATAGGAATAACTGACGTGTGTGAAGTTTAGAACGGACGGCGTAGCCTCAACCGAACATGCAAAGTTACCTCTGCCATGCCATACCCAGTCGTAGATGTGTTCTGAGTCACTGTCAACATCAAATACGTCTAATAGCCAGTCCACTCCGAGAGCCACTGTTCGCCGCATCATTACCCCGGGATAGCATTCATCTGCATGTGCGCAGGCGATGTCGTAGTCTGCGTCGCTTGAACTGATGTGGTGAGCATCCGATCCTGTCTCGGACTCCTGCCCAAGGCGCAGGAAGTCGATTGCCCCAGTGCATTGCGCTTGAGGTTGCTCATCAACAGTCACTGTATTGTGTGATAAGGTCATTTTGTACCATTCTTGGTGGATTGGCAGGTTGTACGGCCAGCCGCGTCCTAGGTCAGGTCCAAAAACTTGATCCCTAGTAAAATAATTCACGGACAACTTATCTAGGTGACCGTGACCGCCTCCGTGAGGACCAAAGTCGAGGCTCAGGTATTGAGAGCCACGTCGCAGAATCACCAAACCTACATCCTGTAAAACCAGGCTTGAATCGTACTTATGCCTAATCTGCTTCTTTGGGTCTTCGAGACCGACAAGCAATGCGTCCACATTATCCCTGTTTTCTTGTTCCGCAACTACTCCTGCAAACAAGGGATCGCCGTACCGAGCCGCCGCATACTCATACAAGGTGTATGCCAAATGTCCCTCTGTGGCGTCGTGAATTGCTGGCAATCTGCCATTTGGCATGAGCACCTTAAGTGGAGTTTCAAAAGCCTTCTTAAGCGCTGAACATTCATACAGGTTTATCCCAGAACGGTACGCCATCTCTGCCGTACTCAAGAGAGCATGCAGCGCATAAAAATGGTAGCCCCACGATCCCTCGTACCATGCTCCATCCGGGAGGATGCTATTCTCCATATGGAAATAGAATCCCATTGGACCGCAGATTGCCTCGTTTAGGAGAGATTCGTCCTGCAAGCAGATAGCGACGGCGGCTATACCCGCATTGTGCCACGCCTGCCAATTGCTTTTGCCCATCTTGTTGCGTTTGATCGTTTCAACCGAGGCACGCAGTAGCCCTTCCACTTTTTCTCGTTCCTCAGGTGTTCCTACTCCCATGCCCAGTACGAGGTCGTACGCCCACGCAACATCAATGAGCCATATAGATTCGTTCAAAGTCTGATCGGAAATACGAGCGCCATGAGGAAGTTGGGTCCCGCGCGTGTCAGTTAGTGGGTACGTCGGGTACTTGTCAGCATAGGCGAGCAGTATGTCTAGCGCCTTGCGAGCATATGCCTTATTGTCATAGAAAAGTGCGGCCAAGCCAAGGTTAACGGCAGCCCTCGCGTACTGGACATGTTGTGCCTCGTAAAGCCTGGCGTCATACGGGAGTCCTGTGTAAACCTTTCCGCACTTCGGACATTTATGTTCAGTTGGAGATATGGTCTTGAGCGGTTCTTTACAATTGTTGCATATATAAGTCACTGCGTGCCTGCCACCCATCGGAGGCAATTCGATTTTCTTCTCAAGCCATGAATCTGCGGATTTATGTATCTTGTCAAGCGCATTCCGTGCCCAGGCGCATCGTTCTGCTTTTCTGAGTATCTCTGGTACATCGTTTCGTTCGACGAAGAGGTAAGGATGTTGCTTCCAGGTTGGTTGGACAGAACAAGAAAAGGCGATTACGGCAGAAGTGACGAGCAATATGGACACGAACGATGACAATGTTTTCACAGTCTCCAGGTTTGTGGGTTTGGTGGTAATTGTACCATAATTCTGGGCGTGGTGCATACATTCGAATCGCTTTACCAGGTATGTAAGCACACTACGAGAGGCACCGACGGGACGAACAGAACTCTTGCGTCATGTGTATGGACATTATCTTTGCATGGGGCACCCTATTGGTATTCTCTTCGTGTGACCTTGGGCTCTTGTATGTAATATACTTTTTGCCTATCCTTCGCGTCATTCTGACGCCTGGTCGCATTATGCTATCAGCCATCACGTCATCCCGGGCCTGACCTAGCATTTGGATGCCGAAAGTAATGAGTGCCTTAGATGGGTAACAGCGAAATGCGCAGTAGTCCGTTTTGGGGTCACCGTGCGTCTGTCTTATGGGGAACAGTGTCGCAGGTCTCGAGATACCAAGTGAGCATCCGGTCTTTGAGCGAATTGACGACGCTAGCGAATCCTGGGTCGCCAGCCAGGTTGTGGAGTTCCTGCGGGTCACGTCTCAGGTCATATAATTCGTCTTGCTCGTAGAGTCTGTGGACATACTTGAAGTCGTGAGTACGGCACATGACCGCCTTTGTGTGTTCTGGTCCTTCACTTCGCTGAAGCCCTACGCGCGGCCAGTATAGACCTTCTCGGTTCTGGGAACTAGTGCTCTCCAATTCCATGGCGTACAATTCACCGTGCAAGCGACCTCCCTCGGAGAATACCGCGTCGCGATGCTTCTCTCTTGTGCCCTCTATGAGTGGTAGGAGTGACCTTCCAAAATGCGTGTGCCTTGGATGGATGCCTGTCATGGCTTCGACGGTTGCTGGAAAGTCTATAAGTTCCACGAGCGCATCACATACTCTTGGCTTGACCTTGATCCATGACGGCGGCTTAATTATGAGGGGAACTCGCGTAAGGCAATCTTCAAAAGTGTTCTGATTCTTTTCGACAAGTCCGTAATCGCCTGCGAAGTCGCCATGATCGCTGAAGAAGAATATCGCAGTATCATCATAAAGTCCTGCATTTTTCAACGCCTCTACAATCATCCCGAACTGATGGTCCACACGTGCACACATACCATAGTATGTTGCCCTCAGTTCGGTCCATCGTTTTTCATTCCAGGTGCGCATGTTCTGGCGCTCCCAAATGCCCTTCAACATGCTTGGCTTCCCCGTCCAATATTTGGGAGTAGGGATGCGAGGTGGGAGTTTTCGCCGATCAATCATGCTGAACCAGGGTTCTTCTACTGCGTATGGTGGGTGTGGATATCCAAGCGCCAGAAAGATGCAGAATGGTTGATGTTTTGGCGCATCCTTTATGAAGTCAAGTGCTCCATATATATTGGACCAGTCAGCATCCAGTGGCGACTCGCGGTCACCACTTTCTATTTTGCCAACGAAGAACGAATAGTAGGTATCGCTGTCTGGTGCTCCACGCCATTCTTCTTGTCGTGAGCGTCGGCTCTGTCGAAACGGCTTTGGGTGCTTGTATTTTACCGTGCAGTATGGGTCGAAAGGATTCTGCCCCGGCACGAGGTCATTTTTCCCACCCCACCAGACGAAGTATCCTTCTTCTTTGAGCGTCTTGAGCAGGACGGGTTCGTCTGGCTGGAGCATATAGTACATTGTGCGATGACCGCGGACATGCGGATACCAACCAGTCATGAACGAGCACCGACTTGGAGTACAGACAGGATTCTGGCAAAATGCCCTACTGAACGAAACGGCGTCTTTCTCGACCAAAGCGTCTAGATTGGGTGTTACCGCAGCCGGATTGCCCACGTGTCCTAGGACGTCGCCCCGCCACTCGTCAGGATTGAATATTACAATGTTTGGTCGCTTGCTCATCTTAGTAACTTATCAGTCTCGTCGGACGGATGCCCTCAATACAGGCTTCCAATAGGTCATCAACGCGGCAGGTTGCCAGGCATATGCATGTATCTGCAGCGCCGTAATAGACTTTGATTTCGCCATCAGGCTCGAGGATGGCGCCGTTTGAGAAGACAACGTTCGGCACCTCGCCACATCTTTCGTAAGGCTCCCTCGGTGTAAGGATGAACTCGGGACACTGTCCTATTACTTCGGATGGGTCATCTAGATCAAGTAGCACGGCCCCAAGGCGATACACGACGTTGCAGGCAAACCAGACGCCGTGGATGATCTGTAGCCAGCCTTTCTCTGTCTTGATTGGTGTTGGTCCGATGCCCCATTTTTCACGCATCCAGGTCTGCGCTTGGAGGTTTAGTGGTTGCCAATCGCCCCAGTGCACAAGATCCGGCGAGTACGAAACAAAAGTAATGGAATCGTTTCCGCTCATCGGGCGTTCCAGGCGCGCATACCTTCCACGAATTTTCTCAGGAAATAGAGCGCAATTTCGGCTCCAGGGCGAAGTAATAAATGGCAACCTCTCGAAGGTTACGAAATCAGTGGTGCGGCATAGTCCAATTCGAACTGTCTCAGTCATGGTCTGAGCGCAATAGGCGATATAGTATGCGCCTTCGAGGAATGTGACTCGCGCATCATACCGATGCTTTTCCCAAACGAGTTCTTCGTCAGTCCCTGGAATATCAATTGGTGTGGGACTAACGCTGAAGTGTATACCATCGTCGCTGGTTGCCACATGCAGGTCATTATCACGGCGACCATCTTCAACCCTGGGGATTAAGATATATTTGTCGCCAAACTTGACTGCCCCTGGATTGTAAATGGCGTTGACATGGTATGGTACATCCTCATAGGTGAGGATTGGATTGTTGGGATAGCGTTTTAATATTTCCTCTTTCATTTTTCTCTTGATAATCTTGGCATCCTATGCCAGACAGTGTGCGAACGGTCTATCCGATCGCCACCGACACAATCCCGAATGCTGGCACCTTGACGGTTAGCAAATCTCCGTCCATTCGCCCCTCGGTTCCGTGGATCCGGCGCTCGATGAGGTCAACCTGAGTAAACGGAGAGCCGGGATCAACAAGGTCATGGATTCTTACAGATGCTTCTGTGTCTTTGCCTTCAATCTCGTAAAGCCTGATAATCAGAGATTCAAAGTCCTCAGCCCGCTTAGCTGCTGCCAACATGACGTTTCGAGGAAGTACCTCTATGAAACTCTTCTCAGGTGGTAGGTCTCCTTTCTGCACAGTTGTGCTTACCACAGACATTGGTGAATTGAATTCCTCACCAAATCTTGTGGCCGCCACCCGGTCGCATGGTCCGTCATGCGGTATGACCGCAAACCTGATTTCATGGTCCCTAATTTCGGGAAGTGGGTCGGGGTCACAACTTGATCTTATCAATGTGAGCCTAAGCGTATCGTCTACGCAAGAATGCCCGTACTTAGAGTCATTGACCAATGTTACGCCATGATTCTTGTCAGATAAATCAGCCCATTTTAGTGCAGGTATTTCCTGCTCGGACTGGGGCCTCACCTGGCTCCCGAACGGGATTTCATAAGTGGCAGTCCCATTCTTGACATTGACAGGGAAGGCAACTTTGAGCATAGGGACACCCGTTTCAGGAGTTCCTCGCTCAACCCATCGGGTATTAACTTTAAAGTCCACCATTCTTGAGCCTGCATTGAGCCCGATTTCTACTGAAATCGTAGACTCGCGGTACTTACGGTCGCATCTTACAGCCACACGGTTTGGACCTTTCTGAATGACTTTCATGACACCGCCTGTGATAAGTTCGGTCTTCTCTGGCGTCTGCCCTATGACCCAGGCAGTCATTCCATGTGGGCTCTCCTGGTATGCCTCGATTACGCCAAAGAGTTTGCCTTCTGGGACATAATCAAAGCCCGTTTCTTTATCGATAAGATGCTTGATCGCACCCGAGGGGAAGTCAATCTCCAGTTTCAGGAACTCGTTTTCCATTACGCTTGGACCGCTCGGGTCTGGAAAATCGATTCCGTATATACTGCTAAACATGTGGCTGGTGCTCGCCCCCACACCGTGAACAGGCGTCGCCGCGCAATCAACCGCATAGACCTTATACCCAAGCGGTGGTACGTCTGCCCTAAATGCGATTGTCGTGAAGTTGTGCCCCCAATAATTGCCTCTAGCAACTACCTGTCCCTTAACTTCCTTACCATCTGAGTCGCGGACGACAATGTGGTCGTCTTTTAGTTGTTTATTCCAAACCTTGGCATATACTATGTCGGTCCGCGGCCAGGGTTTTTGGTTGTAAACCAGGAACGGTTCGGCATCCTCTGCCCCTGCGTTATACGCCGTAACACCGCCAGGGATCCCAGGATCTCCGGCACCTGCACCCAATCCGTCACCAAGACCGGAGCCGAGCCGACTCGGGCGGGCTTTCACTGCCTTTTCAGTGTTGACCCTTGAGCCAAGTTGCCTAAGCGCCCTCGTTCGAATTGAAGAGGATGTCGCCAATATCTCTTGAAATAGACCTTGTGCATATTCGTATGTAGCATGTACACCTGAGCCAGGCAATATGTCATGGAAGTGGTTGAAAAGCGTCCACCTCCATGCCTGTCTGAGTAAATCATGAGGATATTCCATCTCGCCGAGTATGGATCCAATCAGTGCCAGCGTTTCCGCCTCTGGAAGAGTGATCTCACTAACGCGATTGGCGTATTTGATGTTGCTCTGGGACGTATAGCAGCCTTCGAATATGAAGTTCAGGTCAGAATCAACCACAGGGAGTTTCGGGGCTGCCTGTTCGACCAGTGTAAAGAATGCCTTTACCGTGTTTAGTTTGACCGTTGGATAGATAGGCCATGACTGAAGTTCTTTTGCCCTGCGAAGATCGGCTCTTGTGGGGCCGCCACCATGATCGCCTACGCCCCAGACATAAAGGTAATCTTTGAGTCCTGTTTCTTTTGCAAAGGCAATCATATTCTCAGCCATCTCAGGGTAGATGGGACCATTGTACCCGTGTCGATCCTTGTCGTTGAATACGAGTATTTCCGAGCCATCAGGTGCTCTCCACTTATAGAGCCAGGGACCAGGTCCTGTCCGGCAGTGATAATACCTCGTGACGCCGCCCCGTGACAGGATTGCTGGGATCGTGTGAGCGTGCCCAAATGTATCTGGTGACCAGTCAATCTTTACGTCCTCGGGCTCAAGACCGAGCGATTCCCTGAAGTACTGCCTTGTGTACAATAGGTGCCGGCACAAGGACTCACCAGAGACAATGTTCTTGTCGCCTTCGACCCAGGTGCTCGCGGTTACATCCCACCTGCCCTCCTTCACCCGGCGCCTAACTTTCTCAAAGACCTCGGGGCAGTATTTCTGCATGGCAATGTAAACCGAAGCCTGGCTCTGGGCATAACAGAAGTCTGGATATTCATCCATGAGTTTGTCCATGGTCAGGAACGTATCATGAGTGACGTTCACAGTCTCCTGCCAAGGCCACATCCAGTTCATGTCAATGTGCGCGTGCCCACAGCAGTGGATGGTATATTCCTTCGCTCTCCTCCCAATCGGCGCCATAATCTCTTCGGCGTCTGCCACAATTTTTGAAAGATCAACTGGACCGCTCCCGCTCAGGCTGTCTCGTACCAGTTCTGCGGCTTTTAGAATCAGGCTTTCCCACTCGTCCCGATTCTCCGGAAACAATTCGACGAATCTGCTTGCAAACTCGATTTCCGATCTAATTCTCCCTACTGAAGGTGTGCTACCCATCTCCGATGACGCTATCTCTTTCAATGCAGCGTCCAATGCCTCTACGAAGTTCATTTGCCTCTATCCTTTCAATACTTGATTTTCAATCTCTGGCGAAGCGCTGCATATTCAGCGCGAAAACATAGGCGGTACGCCTTATAGCCAGCATCAATCCCGTCTCTATTTTGAAGATATGGGCATGGGATTCCTGCGAAAATTCGAAAATTGCGAATTGTTTATCAATAAGCGGTCAATCTTTGCAAGAAGGCAATGTCAATCTACTGGTCCTGACTCACCATCCTTCACATAAGTGAAAATATTTTCTTCAAAAATCACGGTCAATTGTCCTGGCAGCACGCATACCCTCGGCAACAGCACGTACGACTGTGTCCCCGCCATTTGTCGCATCGCCACCCGCATATACTCTCTTTCGGGACGTACGACCCTGGTCATCAACCTTAATCAAGCCATCCGGTGTTAGGTCAACACCGGGGATACATACATCAATTCCTGGCGGTAAGCGTTGCCCAATTGCTTCGACAACCATATCTACCTCCAGGAGAGATTCGCTCTGTGGGACGGGGATCGGCGCACGTCGCCCCGAGGGATCCGGATCGCCGAGAATTGTCCGAGCGATTCGGACGCCAATCAAACGACCATCGGCGTCACGCTGGTATCCCACAGGCTGAGTGAGAGCCAAAATGTGCACACCTAGGTCCAGTGCACGATTTCTTTCCCCAGGCCAGGCAGGCATCTCGCGGAATGAGCGCCGGTAAATTATGTACACGTCACGAGCGCCGGCAAGAATGGCTTGGCAAGCAGCATCCAGCGCTGTATTCCCTCCTCCAATTACTGCGACCCGCGGCGGGAGATTTGCTTTCCCTTTCTTACACCGCTCGAGAAAGGTCAAGGCGTCTTGTACTGCAATCTGTTCGCCTTTTGAAGCGTTTTGTGCGAGATGCCCATTCGAACTCTCGCTTGTCAAGGTCTGGGATGAAGCAAGACCGATGCCGAGAAACACAGCATCATACCTGTCGAGAAGGTTGTCGAGGTTGTATTCTGGTGAAAGCCTGGTATGTGAAACCCTGAGGCGATCAGGAGGGACCTTTTCAAACAGTGCCTTCATTTCCGCTTCAAAAGCATCAATCTCAAGTCTTTCAGCCGGAATCGCTAATGCCGCAACTCCTCCAGTGTTGTCTCCACTTAGAATGTCAACAGAATGCCCGAGTCTAATGAGTTCTGCGGCGCATGCGACTCCAGAGGGACCTGCGCCAACGACTGCGACCCGCTTGCCTGTGGGCTTGCCTACCTCTACCGCTGTCCACCCATTTTCCCTTGCCACTCGTGACACGTATAGTTGAAGGCTTTGAATGGGCACTGGCTCACCCGAAAAAATCTTCTCAAGGCAGTACCCCTCGCACTGGACTTCCGCGGGGCAAACCCTACCGCAAATCTCAGGGAGCACATTTCGCTCCCTCAATATCTCATAAGACTTTTGGATGTCTCCGTCTGCCAAGGCGCGCACAAAACCTGGGATATCCACACCTGCCGGGCAGCCGTCAACGCAACGGGCGTCGAAGCAAGTTCTACAGCGTGACGCTTGTTTTGTAATGAACTCAATGTCATTTCTTCGTCCTTCTCGGTAAATGGGGCCATACACCTGGCTATCGAAGGGCACACAGCCTGTCATGCCGCCGTCCCTCATAATCTGTGTACAACCGGAACAAGTGATGCACGTGTGCCGCCGGTCAAGTTTTCCCGTTTCAATGATCTCTTTGGCAAAATCGGGATAAGCGAATGCTTGCCGACCAAGCCCGACAATCTGTATATTGCGTTTTCGGATTTCTGCTGCAGCGACATATGGCCACAAATGCCTAAGCCACGAGTAACCACTACCGATTATCACTAATTCCGGGATGCCTTTTCGCGTCTCCCTAACAAGGTTGATCAGGCGTTCCTCGCCTACAAGAGGGTGTTCGTCAGGGATCTTTCCACCCTCGATAGGTCTGTCAAACGGACGGTTGACGTGTGGGTTGTGGTACGGATTACCCATGGTCATGTTGATCAGCGGCAACCCCAACTCGTGAAGTTCGCGAACCAAGCGGTGTGGTTCGTCCAAATTAGGCTTGGTCGGGTCGCCTGGATCCATGCCCCACCCATATGGGTATGGATGTGCATCGTGAATGTTTAGGCGACAAACGACGAGTTTGTCGCGACCCAATTCCTCTCGAATCCTACTGGCAATGTTCTTAAGGAATTTCGTCCGATTTTCATACGTCCCGCCGTATTGTCCCTCACGAGTGTGAGCGGCTAGGAGTTCGTTGACCATATACCTGTGGCATGACTTTATGTCAATGGCGTCAAACCCGGCTTGATAAGCCAATCGCGCCGCCTGGACATATTTTTCTTCGAGGGCTTCGAGTTCGCAGTCTGATATCACTGGCATATCAGGACTTATGTTGCACGTCGGATCCAGGAAGGGGTCGTGGAACGCGATAATTGGCGCCGGCTGCCTCCCGGACTTGCTATACCGACCAGAGTGAGTGAGTTGAAGAACAAATAAGGGACAATGTTGGGACCCTAGTGAGTCTCTAGCGGATCTTCGTGCATTGTCGAGTAGGCGCGCAAAAGCATCTACCGTCTTGCTATGAATCCAGAGTTGCCGCGGGTTCGCTCGCCCTTCCGGAACGACTGCACACGCCTCGACCCAAACTATGCCAGATCCTCCAGCCGCAAATCTCTGATATCTACGGAACGTGAGGTCACTGGGAGCGCCATCTGGTGTTGCGTCACAACCCTCCATCGGCTGGCATGCCATCCTATTTGGTATGATTCTGCCAGCCAGGCTGATTGGCTCACAAAGACAGGAAATATCCTCTTCCACATCAAGTTGGAGGTCGAGTTCCCTAATTGCCTTGCGGAGGTCGTCCAGACTTGCAAACTTGAATGGGGCGTGTTTGCGTCGCTCAAGCATGTAGCACTACCTCGATATCAGTCCCGTGGCGCTGCGAAAACTGTACGATATATGTCGGCTAATAAGTGACAAAAGTTTTCACGTCATAGCCTTTTAGTTGCTCTCTACCGTGGAGAAAAGTGAGTTCGACTAGGAATGTGAGACCGGCTACCTTTCCACCTAACTCTTCGACCAATTTGACAGCCGCGGCTGCCGTGCCGCCTGTGGCGAGGAGATCATCCACAATCACTGCGCGCTGTCCGGGCTTTATTCCATCTTTGTGTATTTCAATGACGCTAGTCCCATACTCGAGCGCATATTCACACTGGATGGTCTCGTGAGGCAGTTTGCCGACTTTGCGCACAGGCACGAATCCTATGCCGAGTTGCAGCGCCACAGGGGTCCCAAACATAAATCCGCGAGACTCGATGCCCACAATGACATCTGCTTTCTTTTCCCTCGCAAACTCGGTCATTCCCTGAATTACTTCTGCGAACGCCGCGGGATTCAATAGTACCGGTGTAATGTCCTTAAAAATTACTCCTGGACGAGGGAAATCAGGGATATCTCGTATAAGGCTCTTTGCTATAAGATCAGACATCGAATGCCTCCGTTGCAACCGTTGGATCTGGGTGTGACCCCAATTTCGTTCGTTTATTGCTAAGGCTTAGCCTTCTGGGCTTTGCCCAAGGTCTCTTTGTATGGCGGGCGAAACACTCCGCATTCAGTAATGATTGCGGTGACGTACTCGGCCGGCGTGACATCGAACGCGGGATTCATTGCCCGAACTCCTATGGGTGCCAAACGAATTCCTGCGAAATGGGTTACTTCTTCGATAGCACGTTCTTCGATTGGGATGCAGTCGCCGTTCGGTATCGAAAAGTCCACGGTGGACATAGGAGCAGCCACGTAGAAAGGAATGTGATGTACGTGTGCAAGCACGGCGACTCCGTATGTTCCGATCTTGTTTGCTACGTCACCGTTTGCCGCTATCCGATCTGCGCCGACAATGACACAATTGATCAGTCCTTTGCGGATGACAAATCCAGCCATGTTATCAGTGATCACTGTGACTGGGATACCCAGTCGGCATAGTTCCCATGAGGTCAATCTCATACCCTGGAGCAACGGGCGTGTCTCGTCCGCAATGACTTCGATGTGCTTACCTGCTTCGACCGCGGCACGGATTACTCCCAAGGCAGTCCCGTACCCGGCAGTGGCAAGTGCGCCTGCGTTGCAATGAGTGAGCACGGTATCCCCGTTATTGAGCAATTCTGCTCCGTACTGGCTCAGTGTGCGGTTGGTTTGGATGTCTTCATTTAGAATCGCCAGCGCTTCGTCTAATAATACTTGCCGGAGCGCACTTACTGGGCGGGAGGCATTTTGGCGAGCAGTCTCAACCATGCGCTCAATCGCCCAAAAGAGGTTCACAGCAGTGGGTCGTGTTGCGGCAAACTCCTGGCTCACGTGTTCCAAGGATTCAAGAAAGTGGTCCTCCGGCAGAGATTGAGCGGCCAGGGCAATCCCAAGAGCCGCTGCGACACCAATTGCAGGTGCACCGCGCACCTGCATTGTCTTGATTGCTTTCACGATTTGTCGGTAATCCTCGATCTTGAGCCGGACCAACTGTTCGGGAAGTTTTGTCTGGTCAATTAGAATAACCTTGCCACTTTGCCAGTCGACAGGTCGAATCTCGTTTTCGTTATTCATGCGTCAGACGTGCCTTATAGGTTTCATTGAGGAATTAGTCTATTCGCATCAAGTATAATCAGTCCAGCCGAGCTCCTTCTAGTGCCTTACTGCATTCGGGGCAGGGGCCAGTGGGCATTCGTTCAATCATTTCCAGGATGACTGAACGCACGCGCTCATTGTTTGCCTGGAGTACTTTGATTACTTCGTCAGCCGTGACCGGTTCGATGCCGGGCAGCCCGACACAGCCAGCGTCGTAGTCAGTGATCAATGAAATGTTCACGTAACACATCTGAAGTTCACGCGCCAGTACAACCTCAGGGTACTGCGTCATGTTTACTACTTCCCAGCCCATTTGAGTGTACCAGGCGCTCTCCGAGCGTGTGGAGAAGCGAGGCCCCTGAATGACGACCACAGTGCCTCTTTCATGACATGGAATGCCTTTGGATTTGATAACTTGTACCGCGAGTTCCCGCAACTCGCTACAATAGGGTTCGGCGCCCATAATATGTGTCGCGATTGGACCATCGTAGAATGTATCCTTCCTGCCCCATGTGCGGTCAACGAACTGATCGCACACAACAAAGTCGCCGGGTTTTATGTGGGGCTGAAGGCTTCCGGAAGCGCTTGGGCTGATAATCCGTGTGACGCCCAACTCCTTCATTGCCCAGGCATTCGCACGATATGGGATCATATGAGGTGGGAGTTGGTGCCGCCGACCGTGCCTTGGTAGGAATGCGACACGCTTGCCCCCAATGACTGTCAGTGCGATCAGGTCGCTGGGAGCGCCATATGGCGTTTCAATCTTTACCTCCTCCACATCTTCCTGAAATGCGTAGAAACCTGAGCCACCATACACCCCGATCTCTGCACGAACTTTATCCATTGGCGGATTCCTTTCTCCTCATTTCGACAATCCACGGGTGTTGGAGCGCTTCGGCCGCAGCTGCTTGTTCAGCCTGCTTTTTGCTCTTTCCCGAGCCTCGTCCGAGCGGTGTGCCATCGATCTGTGCTTCGACAACAAATGTCTTATCGTGGTCTGCACCAGTCTCACTTATGAGAACGTATCGAGGTGCACGCTTATACACACTCTGGCAGGCTTCCTGTAGGATGGACTTGTAATTTCTGTGGTGTTCCTCGCGTTCAATGTCCTCCAAGATTGGGCGAAGAACGCTGAGCACCGCCCGCCTGGCTGCCTCCAATCCTTCGCTCAGGTAGACAGCAGCAATGACGGCTTCGAAAGCGTCTGCGAGAATGGACGGACGCTCCCTTCCTCCCGAAGCTTCTTCACCCGTGCTAAGCAACAGCGCATCTGGAATCAATAACTTCTTTGCTGATTCAGCAAGGATGGGTTCACTCACAGCCACAGCCTTTGCCTTGGCAAGTTCACCTTCTTGCTTCTCGCTGAACTTCGCGAAGAGGTGTTCCGAAACAATGAGCCCTAGGACAGCGTCCCCAAGGAATTCAAGGCGCTCGTTGCTCTTGACGCCAGGTACCTCTCCAAGGTACGACTTATGAGTGAGAGCCTTTCGCAGGATGTCCCAGTTCTCCTTTTTGATTTTCACTCGCCGAGCGACTCTGGCGATGGGTGAAAGTGCCATTTCAGCACCGCCGTCAGCGAAGTTTGGAGACGGCTTCTCCTATCCTCCTAACACCCTCCTTGATGTTCTTCATGGAGGCAGCATAGGAAAGGCGGACATTCTGGTCTGCACCAAATCCGGATCCGGGGATGACTGCCACCCTCGCCTCGCCGTTTAGCAAGTATTCAGCGAAGGAATCGGACCCCGTGATCGTGTAGCCATCGTGTGACTTACCGATCAAGGCTGAGATATTCGGGAACACATAGAACGCTCCTCCTGGATTTGGACAAGTAATACCAGAGATCTCGTTTAGCATTCCCACTATCACTTTGCGCCGCTCGTCGAACTCCTTTACCATCGCGGCGACCGAATCCTGGGGACCATTTAGAGCCTCGATTGCGCCATACTGTGCAAACGAAACCGGGTTGGACGTGGAGTTGTCCTGTATCCGCTCCATGGCATCAATGATCTCTTTCTCCGCCGCAGTGAAGCCAATCCGCCAACCGGTCATCGAGTAACTCTTGGAAAGTCCGTTTACCGTCACGGTTAGCCTCTTTATGTCCGTACCCAGTGATGCTATGCTTACGTGCCGATTATCCTCGTAGATTATTTTTTCGTATATCTCATCTGAGATCACAAAGATGTTCTTCTCAACAGCGATTTCCGCAAACTTTTCGATGGTTTCAGGAGGATAAACTGCACCCGTTGGATTGCATGGGCTGTTTAGGATTAGAATTTTAGTTCTGGGTGTGATGGCATTGCGAAGCATATCTGGCGTCATCATGAAATCGGTTGCTTCGTCGGTATGCACAAATACCGGCACGCCATCTGCAAGTTTGACAAACTCGGGATAAGAGACCCAGTAGGGCGCCGGAATGATTACCTCGTCACCCGGATTACACAAAGCAAGTATAGAATTGTAAATAGAGTGCTTTGCACCATTGGAGACGATGATCTGGTTGGGTGGATAATCAAGGTTGTTGTCCCGCTTCAATTTTGCTGCTATCGCTTGCTTGAGTTCCAATAGTCCAGAGGAGGCAGTGTATTTCGTAGCACCTTCCTGGAGGGCTCTTATCGCCGCGTCCTTGATATTCTGTGGCGTGTCAAAGTCGGGTTCTCCCGCTCCAAAACTAATAACGTCAATCCCTTCAGCCTTCATCCTCTTCGCTTTTGCGGTAATAGAGAGAGTAGGCGAGGGATTGACTTTCTGAGCTCTCTGTGAAATTACCACGAGTACCTCCTAATTTATTCTACGACCATTCTCATTTATTCTACAACCATTCTGATGCCGCGTGCAATACGCATTACTGGTTTTGACGACGCAGAGATTAGCCGCATCGCTACTCGGCGAAGACAAGTATGGTTAGGTGAGTGTTCCAACCATACTTGATCAGTGCTTGTCTCCCAGGACAGTATACTCAGTTCCAAAGCCAGCAACGACAGCAAATTTTCGGGGGCATTATTGTGGTGACAACCCAGGCACTGCAGGATTTGGTGGTGCTGAACTTTTTAGTTGGTCAGCAAGGTTCTCAAGCGCTGCTTTTTCTTGTTGTTGGAGACGCTCTGTCGCTGCAAGGTCAACCTTCCAACGAGGTTTTATGAATGAACCTTCCTTGACAAGTGCCACCCGCATGGTAATGTCACCAACACTGTGTGTCTCAAGCAGTGCGTATCGGACCTTCAATTTTACCTCTGCAGTCTTCCCCGCCACCTGCACGGATTCCACCGTCCCTGGAGATAGCCCAAGGACCGGAAGATTCGCAGGCAGGAGAGACCTCAACACCTCGTCACGAGAAGTTATGCTACTACTCGAATTGGCGCTGCAGATCATCTTGAGAGGTGTCATATCTCCCGCATATAAAGCATTTACCGCTATGACGAACGCTTTTGCAGAATCGGCTGGTGAAGGACTGCCCCATGTGAAGTACCACGTTACTATCACAGCAAGCACGACAAGAATGATCACAACAGGGACAAAAGGTCTCTTTCTTTGCTTTTCTGCCAAACGGGCACGTGCACGCATTCTAGCCTCCCTTACTGAAAAGTCTTTTTGAGTTCGGGTAGTAGCGGATTCGGCACGAGCACCAGTCCGCTGTTCAGATTGTACCTCCGCTTGTTGCTCTTTGGACAAGCCTTCGACTCTCCCAGGATGCGGAGACTCGTCCTCTTTTGGCGCAACAGGCGCACTTTGTTTTTCTTCGGCTTGCGCTTCCAAGTCATACGGCGCCCGCTTACTTTCTGTGCTGACCACCGTTTCTTCTTCCTCATCGAGAACAAAACGGGGGACGCCCGTCTGCTCAGCCTCCGACTCTTCTGTTTGTGCTTGCGGTGGAGGCTCTTGTAGACCGACTGGCTGCTGCACCCCAGGTGAAGGTTCAGTCTTGGGTGTCTGGGAGATGGAGACAGTCTCCTCAGGCTTTTCGCGTGCTGGTGCGGTTACTGCGGTTTCGACTACCGTTTGTTCTTTTGGCTGTTTTTGTTCGCGCGTGCCACGCTCAGGGACCGTCTTCGGGAGTTGGGCAAAGCAGACGACGCAAGCCGCACGCCCGTCTGGGTTCTGCGCACCGCATTTCGGGCAGATTTGCATTGACGCCACCTCCGTTTCTGGCTACCGGCAGTTTATGGGGACCTTGTTTTTGTCGGATTAACGCCATCGGTACTCACTGCCTCAACAGATGCTTGCGCAAAGCAACCATCAGCGTATTTTTATTCCCCTAATGGCGTACTTTCCAATCTTTGGTCCACACAATTCTGTTTACTGATACCGCGCAAACACAATCGTGGCATTGTGACCGCCAAAGCCAAACGAATTTGACATGGCGATCCTTACGTCCATCTGTCTTGATTTGTTTGGTACGTAATCAAGGTCGCATTCTGGATCAGGCGTCTCATAATTTATTGTGGGGTGGACAATCCCGTCACGGATGGAACAAATACACGCAATCGCTTCGACTCCGCCGGCCGCGCCCAGTAGGTGACCTGTCATAGACTTTGTGGAACTGATAGGTACTTTGTAAGCGTAATCTCCGAACACTTTCTTGACTGCCGCAGTCTCGGTTTTGTCATTGTCTTCAGTCGAGGTACCATGAGCATTAATATAGTCAACTTGTTCTGGCTTGATGCCAGCGTCCTTTATGGCAGCGCTCATTGAAAGTGCCGCTCCCTCGCCCTCAGGTGCAGGTGCTGTTATGTGGTAAGCGTCAGCGCTCATTCCAAATCCTACTATCTCGCATAGTATCCGAGCTCCTCGAGCAAGTGCGTGGTCCAACGACTCAATGACCAGGATGCCAGCTCCCTCCCCGATTATAAAGCCATCACGGTTCAAATCAAATGGACGGCTTGCTTTTTGGGGTTCGTCATTCCTGGTAGAAAGTGCCCTTGCTGCGCAGAATCCAGCGACTGCGAGGGGTGTTATCGCCGCCTCAGCCCCACCCGCAATCATTACATCGGCGTCACCGCGTTTGATAATCTCAGCAGCTTCTCCGATCGCATGTGTAGCGGTGGCGCATGCCGTGACTATCGCCAGGTTTGGCCCCTTTGCGCCCAAGATGATGGAGGTCATCCCTGCAGCCATATCGGAAATAAGCATTGGCACAAAGAAGGGACTCACACGCCGGGGGCCTCGTTCCAAAAGTGTCCTATGCTGTTCCTCCCAGGTGGATATACCACCTATTCCGGAACCGATCAATACGCCAATTCTGCTTGCATTTGTGTCGTCAATTTTTAGCCCGGCGTCCTCCAAGGCCTGCATGCTCGCCACGAGAGCAAATTGAGCGAAACGATCCATTCGCTTCGCATCTTTGCGCTCCATGTAGGCTTCGGGGTCAAAGTCTTTGACCTCAGCTGCAATTTGGGTCGTATAGTTGGATGCATCGAAATGGGTTATGCGGTCTACACCGGAAACCCCGTTTAGAAGTGCCTGCCAGAAGTTCTCGGCACCGGTGCCTATAGGTGTGATTGCCCCCATCCCGGTGACGACAACCCTTTTTTCTCCCATTTATATCTCCTACTTCTTGCATTACGGACACGGTACTGCTTTCGGTGACCAAGCAGTTTGCCGTGCCCGTATGCCATAGCGCTATACTATGCCGTGGTTTTTTCCTCAATGTACTTGACGGCGTCAGCGACCGTAGTAATTTTCTCGGCGTCTTCGTCCGGTATCTCGATGTCGAACTCCTCCTCAAGACCCATGACGAGTTCGACTACGTCGAGCGAGTCAGCGCCGAGGTCGTCAACGAAAGAAGCCTCGGGAGTGACCTCGTCCTCACTCACATCGAGTTGCTCCACGACTACTTTCTTTACCCTGTCGAATGTTGGCACCTTTTCACCTCCTTACATTACCATGCCACCGTCAACGTTTATCACCTGCCCGGTTATGTAAGACGAATCCTCTGTGCACAGGAATAGTATCACGCTGGCTACGTCTTCCGGTGTACCGAGCCGATGAAGCGGTATTTGTTTATTTAGATTATCTTTGACGTTCTCTGGTAAATCTTCGGTCATTGCCGTCTGAATGAAGCCTGGTGCTACTGCATTTACATTGATCCCACGTGAACCAAGCTCGCGAGCGGTCGTTTTCGTAAGCCCTATGATTCCTGCCTTGGAGGCAGAATAGTTTGCCTGTCCGATATTGCCTATGATGCCCATTACTGACGAAACGTTCACTATCTTTCCGCTCCTCTGTTTGAGCATGGGCTTTGTGACCGCCTTCGTACAATTAAACGTGCCTTTCAGATTCGTATTAATCACCTGGTCCCACTCTTCCTCCGACATTCTCGGAATTAGAGCGTCTCTTGTGATACCTGCGTTGTTTATGAGTATATCAACTCTGCCGAATTCGTCCAGAGCCTTCTGCACTATTGCTTCTGCGTCTGCGTACTTTGCCACGTCTGCTCGGACAGCGACGGCCTTACGCCCCATCGAGCAAACCTCTTGCGCTACGGCTTCTGCCGCTTCTAGAACGTAGTCTGCAATGACAATGTCCGCTCCTTCGCGCGCGAGCGCAAGTGCTACGAACCGACCAATCCCTTTGCCTTCCCTTCCGGCTCCGGTTACTATAGCAACTTTGCCTTCAAGTTTCAACATTGCCCTGTCATCCTTCTTGCTGTATTTTGAGGAATTGTTCCATTGAAGTTGCGTCGCTAACGCTGTGAACTTCAACGGAGCCATTTATCCGCTTGATCAAGCCCGAGAGCACTTTTCCAGGTCCAACCTCGACAAAGGTATCTACACCGTAATTTATCATTTTGCGCACAGATTCCTCCCAGCGGACGCTCCCTGATATTTGTCTGCTAAGTGCATCGCGGATTTCCTCTGCTTTTTGTACATAATCAGCGGTGACGTTTGCCACTATCGGGATTCTTGCATCCCTGAATTCCGCCCTTGCCAATTCTACTTTCAGAATGTCGGCGGCAGAAGCCATTAATCGGGAGTGAAAAGCACCACTCACATTTAGTGGTATGACCCTGCGGGCACCCATTTCCTCGGCAAGTCGCGATGCTTCACGGACTGCTTCATTTTCCCCAGAGATCACCACTTGACCTGGACAATTGTAATTGGCTATCTCCACAATTCCTTTTGCCGACGCCCGGTCGCATGCAATTTGCACCTGCCCCGCATCGAGCCCAATGATTGCGACCATTGTTCCGGGTTGTGCTACGCCTGCCTCCTGCATAACTTCTCCCCTTTTTCTGACAAGAGTCAGGGCTGGTTCAAAGGATATGGCGCCGGCAGCCACCAGCGCTGCATACTCACCGATGCTATGACCACCTACTATATCAGGGAGAATGCCTTCCTTTTCAAGTGGGCGAAGGCAGGCCATACTTGTCACAAAAAGGGCAGGCTGTGTGTTCGCAGTCTGGCGCAGATGATCTTCTGGTCCCTCAAAACAGACTTTGGAAATGGCAAATCCAAGCAGTTGGTCTGCTGTGTCATATACTTCGCGTGCCTCAGGGATCCGTTCGTACAGGTCCTTGCCCATACCCACATACTGGGAGCCTTGACCAGGGAAGACAAAGGCAATCTTAGACATTTCTTGGGGCCTCTTTGATTGAAGATTTTGCTACTGTACCGCTTGATTTACCAATCACTGCGGCGTTACTCCGATTATTCTACTAGGCAGGCGGCATAGTCCATTTGATGACTGATGCACCCCAGGTGAGACCTGCGCCAAACCCAACGCAAACCACGACATCTCCTTCTTTGATACGTCCCGTCCGATATGCCTCGTCCATCGCAACTGGGATGGACGCTGCGGATGTGTTCCCATAATGCTGAACATTCACAAAGACTTTTTCGGGCATCAGGTTAAGACGGGACGCGGCAGCCTCGATGATGCGGATATTGGCCTGATGTGGGATGAAGAGACTGACCTCCTCCGGCTTTAGTCCGCACATCTCTAATGCTTTAATACTGGCTTCACCCATAATCTTCACTGCAAACTTGAAGACCTCGCGTCCCTCCATCTTGATGTAATGCTGACGATTGGCTACGGTTTCGTGGCTTGCCGGTAGCCGAGATCCGCCTGCCTCGATTTTGAGAAGGTCACCGCCCGAACCGTCTGCTCCGAGAGATGCGGACAAGATACCGACGCCGCTGTCACTGGGTCCGACAACAACTGCGCCGGCTGCGTCCCCGAAGAGCACGCATGTTGAGCGGTCATTCCAGTCTGTGACGCAAGAAAGAATATCTACACCTACGACGAGCACATGATCATAAGTGCCGAGCATGACGAACTGTGCAGCAGTCCACAGTGAGTATATCCATCCTGAGCATCCTGCCTGGAGATCAAAGGCTGGCACATCGGTAGCCCCAAGCCTATCCTGGAGTAGGCATGAAGTGGCTGGGAAGGGCATGTCGCCAGTGATTGTGGCACAGATGACAAGATCCAACTGATCAGGAGTGATTGAAGCACTCTTTAGCGCGGCGGTCGAGGCTTCAAAAGCAAGGTCCGATGCAGCAACTCCTGGCTCAACAATGTGCCTCTCGCGTATGCCGGTACGCGTAACAATCCATTCATCAGTTGTGTCAACCATCTTCTCAAGATCAGCATTGGTGAGTACTTTCGGGGGAGCAAAAGAACCAATGCCAATGATTGTTGCTCCTCGTCGTTGCCCCATCACTCATTTGTCCTTTCTAGACATGCTTGTGTTGTCGTCCTCGGTCCATCTGCAACCATATCAGCCTGCTTGAGCGACGTGTCTATGCAACTAACAATGTTATTCCGGACAGCATCTGCTGCAACCTTGATTGCATTGCGGATTGCTCGGGATTGGGACCTGCCGTGACAGATTATGCAGACTCCGTTCACGCCAAGGAGTGGTGCACCTCCGTATTCTGCATAATCCAATTGAGCCTTCGCAGATCGAAGAGCAGACCTAAGGAGAAACGCACCGAGTTTGGATATCAATGTGCGCTCGATTTCCTTCTTGATTGAGGAAAGCACGAACTCAGCCATTCCTTCGCCGACTTTGAGGACAATGTTGCCCGCAAAGCCATCGCATACAACAACATCGGCACTGCCTGCGAAAACGTCCTTGCCTTCTACGTTGCCGATGAAGTTTAAAGCCACCAGGCCAAGTCGCGCGTTTGTAGCCTTGGTAAGTTCATTTCCCTTGGTCGGCTCTTCGCCGATGCTCAGGAGACCTACTTTGGGGTTGCTTACGTTCATGACGCGGCTGGCGTACTCGCTACCCATAATAGCGAACTGGACGAGATTTTCGACGGTGCAGTCAACGTTAGCACCCGCATCAATCAAGACGCACTTACCTTTTGCTGTGGGTAGGACGGTACCGATTGCGGGACGATCTATGCCTGCTATCCGCCCAAGTTTGAGCGTAGCCACTGCCATTGCTGCCCCTGTGTTCCCGGCGCTCAACATTGCCTGGGCAGTACCGTCTTTGACCAAGTTTGCCGCTACCACGATGGAAGAATCCGGCTTGCGACGAATTGCATTTGCCGGATGTTCATCCATCTGTACTGCCTCTGAGGCATGGCATATTTCCAAGCCTTGTGGGACAGCGTATTCTGCTAGTTCTCGCTTTAGAGCAACTTCGTCACCGACAAGGATGCTCTGGATGCCGTAATCCCGGGCTGCTTCCACAGCTCCTTTTACTATCTCGGCTGGAGCGTAGTCGCCGCCCATGGCGTCAACTGCGATCTTCATGGGTTATCCCGTCTGTAAGACCTACTCCTTCTTTTCCTTCTCCTTCACTTCTAATACAAGCCGCCCGTTATAGAATCCACAACTCGGGCATACGTGGTGGGGTAGGCGAGGCGCATGACATCGAGGGCAATCTACCACATTTGGTGCTTCTAACTTGTAATGGGTTCGTCGCTTCGCCTGTCGCGTCTTCGAATGTCTTCTCTTTGGTAAAGGCAAATGTTTTCACCTCTTTCTCTACTTATAGCATGTTGCTTTCACATTCTCATGCGGTGACACAATCCTGTATGTATGTCAGCCGTCTGTTTCTTCTTCCTCCAACTCTTCAAGCAAATCCGCGAGTGCTCCAAACGGCGATTCGGCCGTTGATCTGTAGCACTCGCATTCGCCCTCACTCAGGTCCTGACCGCATATCGGGCATAGTCCCTCGCAGTCAGGTCTGCAGAGAGGTTGAAAGGGCATCTCCGTGAGAAGATTTTGTCGTATTAGTTCCTCGACATCCAGGATATGCCCGTGCAATATCTCTGAGATGTCTTCTTCACCCTCCATAGGTACTGCAATGACTTGGTCGACCGTGTGAACAAGCCGAAATTGCTCTGCTATGTCTGCATGTATAGCCGTTACAAAGTCGGTCGCACACCGACTGCAGAGTAGCCTAACTTCGGCTCCGATGGAGCCCCGCACGAGTAAGAGTTCGCCCGTGTTTGTCAACTCGATACGCCCAGTGACCGGACCGACAAAGTCAATGCCACACTCGGCGAGCGAGCATGTCTCATCTATGTCCTGTGTTGCCCGCATACCTGGAGTGCGTGCTAACTCTGATATGTCGAGTCTCATTTATCCTTCCGCCCTGGTGACGACTCGTACTGTTTCCCTTGCGATGGCGAGTTCCTCATTAGTAGGGATTATATAGACGCGCACTGGTGTGCCTGTCTTACTAATATCACACTCGCCTTTAGCATTTTTGTTCTTTTCAGGATCAACCTCTACGCCCAAGAAGCCAAGTCCTTCACAGCACTGCGCGCGTACACCAGGTGAGTTTTCGCCGATCCCTGCAGTAAATACAAGCGCGTCAAGTCCACCCATTGCAGCTGCATATGCGCCTATGTATTTTCGTACTCGGTAGCAAAATACGTCAAGCGCTAACTGGGATCGCTTGTGTCCTGCACTGGCCTCCGATTCGATGTCGCGCATGTCGTTGCCTATGCCACTTATACCAAGCAATCCACTTTTCTTGTTTAGGACGTTGTCCACATCGTCAACCGTGTATCCAAGTTCCTTGAGCATAAAGATCAATATCCCTGGGTCCACGTCGCCTGAGCGCGTGCCCATGACCAGTCCTTCAAGCGGCGTGAGCCCCATGCTGGTATCCACGGATTTTCCACCCTGGACGGCTGTCATGCTGACGCCGTTTCCCAAGTGACAGGTGATTATCCTAGAAGAGTCTCTATCAACACCTTGGGAAGCAAGAAGTTCGATAGCCCTTGAGGAGACATACTTATGCGATGTGCCGTGAAAGCCATAGCGCCTCACGCCACGCTGCTGGTACAATTCATACGGCAGGGCGTAGATATATGCGTGACGCGGAATAGAATGGTGAAATGCTGTATCAAAAACAGCAACGTGTGGTACTTTCGGAAGCAGTCTCATTGCTGCCTCCACACCCATGAGATTGGGTGGGTTGTGAAGCGGTGCTAGGAGGCTTAGTCTTGCCACGGTGTCAATTACATCATCATCAATAATCACCGAGTCTGAAAATGACTCGCCACCATGGACCACTCTATGACCCACTGCACCAATCTGCGATACATCCTTTACCACGCCAGTATCTGGGTTTGTAAGTGCATCGAACACAAGACGCATAGCCACATTGTGATCCTGAATCTCTGTCTGAATCACCTTGGGCTCTGCCATAACGACAGCCTGGTGAGTCAATGCTGAGCCATTTGAGCCTTTTTCGCCGATTCGCTCAGCGATCCCCTTTGCCAATACTGTCTCATTCGACATGTCAATAAGTTGATACTTTAGGGACGAACTCCCTGCATTTACTACTAAGACTAACATTTTTGGAACCTATCTAACGCTAAAGTTTACCGTTGACCTCGGCGCTTGCCAAAATTGGCTGATTAGCCGGTGCTTGCGCGAAGCCTTCCGGAGCGATAACAAAACTACCAATTCAATTTGTCCGTCGGCGAGCAGACTTCTTGATCGTTCGACATGGTTTTCCCGTCACGGCGGACTACTGGTCGGTTGCCTGGACTGCCGTGATCGCAGTGACGTTTACGATATCTTCGACATCACAGCCGCGGGAGAGGTCATTCACTGGCTTTGCTACCCCTTGCAATATCGGACCATACGCCTCTGCTTTTGCCAACCGCTCGGTAAGTTTATAGGCTATGTTGCCAGCCTGAAGGTCCGGGAAAATGAGCACATTTGCCCTGCCAGACACAGGACTACCAGGTGCCTTCTTTTCTGCCACCCATGGAACTAGAGCAGCATCTACTTGCAACTCGCCGTCAATGATCATGTCCGGCGCTTTCTCCTTGGCGAGCCGTGTCGCTTCTACTACTTTGGTTACAAGCGGGTCTGAAGCGCTCCCCTTTGTGGAAAAAGAGAGGAGAGCTATACGCGGCTCAAGCCCAAAAAGTTTGGAAAATGACTGACCTGAGCAGACCGCAATCTCTGCGAGTTCACTTGCACTAGGATTAATTACCAAACCGCAGTCCGCATATATGAAGAGCCCGTTTTCGCCGTAGGGCACATCTGGCACAATCATCACAAAAAAGGACGAAACAATATTCACTCCGGGTGCACACTTCAACACCTGCAATGCAGGTCGAACTGTATCTGGCGTGGGATGGGTTGCGCCAGAGACTTCCCCATCCGCGTCTCCTGCCTTCACCATTAGTACACCGTAGTAAAGGATATCCCCAGCCAGTTCATATGCTTGATCAGGAGTGAGTCCTTTATGCTTTCTCAGTTCATAGAGCGTTTGGGCATATTGCTGGCGCTTTGGGGAAGTAGCCGGGTCAATCACTTCGATGCCAGATAGATTGACGTCGTTTTCTTGTGCTACTCTGTTGACCGAGTTTGTATCACCCAGAATTACGGGAATTGCCAGCCCGCGTCTGTAGATTTCTGCTGCAGCCTTGACTACTCGTGCGTCCTTGCCTTCAGGAAGGACGATGGTCTTCTTTGCCGCTCTTGCTCGAGCATAGATTTGCTCCATTGCGTTAGTCATTTTGGCTCTCCTCTACCTTGTGCTCGAGCTTATCGCGCCCTCTTTGGATTGTGCCCATCACCTTGCTTACGAAGTTTTCCAGGTCAGCAAGAACTTCACGAGCGTACTCGTCTGCTCCTGCTTTTACATTCCGGGCTGCTTCTTCGGCTCCTGCTATGATCTCCTTGGCCTGGGCGGTCGCCAGTCGCTTGATCTCACTCTGGTCCACTAGTCTCGCAGCCTCGGCTCGGGCTTCCTCTAAGATTTTCTCACCGTCTGCCTTAGCCTGGTCAATTATGCTGGCTGCCTGCTCTTTTGCCTCATTTATTATGTGTTCTGCATCCCTTTGTATTCTTGCTGCTGCCTTCACCTCGTCTGGTAGTGAAGCACGTATCTTGTGGACCAGCGTGAAAAACTCGTCCACGTTCACAAATGCCTTGTTCCAGAACTGCCGGCTGCCTTCAACTAACTCCTCAAGATCATCGAGCAAATCTATGGTGTCTATTTCAATCGCCTCCCCTTGCTTTGAAATGGAAGTCCTACGGTGATCACTAGATATATTCTAGGACCGAATGCTGAACTTTGAAATCAGACGCTCTTCGACTACTTTAGGAACGAGCCCGCTCACAGATCCTCCAAAACTTGCCACTTCCTTCACAATGCTGGAACTCAGATAAGAGTATTCGGCATTTGTCATCATAAATACTGTTTCAATCCCGGAGTCAAGCCTTCTGTTCATCAGTGCCATTTCGAACTCAAACTCAAAATCAGACAGCGCCCTGAGCCCCTTAATGATAACAGATGCGTTCTGCTCTGCTGCATATCGGACAAGAAGACCAGTAAAGGAGTCCACAGTCACGTTGGGTATCTCCTTGCACACCTCGCGCAGCATTTCCAAGCGTTCTTCCACCGTAAACAACGCCTTCTTGTCAATATTAGGTGCGACTGCGACCACTAATTCGTCGAACAAATTCGCTGCTCGCTCGATTATGTCCAGGTGCCCATTTGTCACGGGGTCAAAACTTCCGGGATAAATTGCTTTCATAATCTGACTCACTTGTGCCTCCACTCAGACAGAATGGCGACTCAGCTAACCGCCACAAGTTCGTAACTTTCAAACCGCTTTTCGATTTCCTGCCTCAGCGCCGCATGCTCAGCCGACGCAAGTTGAGGATCGCGCCTAATAAGGTCAAAAGCATCTCGTCGGCTTTGCTCAAGGATTGCAACATCTTTGAGGACATCGGCAATCTTGAGAGAAGGCAATCCACTCTGCCGTGTCCCATAGAACTCACCGGGCCCGCGTATTCGCAGGTCTTCCTCTGCGATCTCAAAGCCATTCGATGTCTTCGAAATGACTTCCAGCCGTCTGCGACCTTCGTCAGTCTTCGGGTCTGAAATGAGCACACAAAATGATTGGTGCTCACTCCGACCGACGCGTCCTCTCAGTTGATGTATCTGGGCTAAGCCAAACCGTTCTGCGTCCTCAATCACCATTGCGCACGCATTTGGCACATCAACGCCTACCTCGATGACTGTAGTGGATATAAGCACCTGGATTTCGCCATTCCTGAATCTGGTCATGACCTCGTCTTTCTCGGCAGGCTTCATCTGACCATGTAGCAAGCCAAGTCTCAGGTCAGGAAAGACGTCTTTCTGCAAGTGCTCAGCAAGTTCCGTTGCTGCCTTAGCCTGGAGTTTCTCGGATTCCTCAATCAACGGACACACAATGTACACCTGCCTACCCTGGTTTACGAGTTTGCGGATACCTTCGTACACCAGGGGACGGTCTTCTGTAAACTTCCAATGTGTCCGTACTTGCTTGCGCCCCGGTGGCATCTCATCAATCACCGATATATCTAAGTCACCATACACCGTCAGTGCAAGCGTGCGCGGGATTGGCGTAGCCGTCATTACAAGGACATCAGGATTCCAGCCCTTTTGTCTTAAAGCCGCCCGCTGCAATACGCCAAATCTATGTTGTTCATCAATGACCACGAGCCCCAGAGAGTGAAACTCCACTCTTTCCTGGATGAGTGCATGCGTCCCGACGATTATCTGCGCCTCTCCAGAGGAGACTTTCATCTGTGCTTTCTGCTTTTCAGCCGCCTTTAGACTTCCTGTCAACAATACGATCTCAATCCCGAGTCCTTCGAGCATTCGCCTAAGCACAAGGTAATGCTGTTCAGCAAGGATTTCAGTAGGCGCCATGAGGGCTGCCTGGTAACCATTGTGGATAGCAATCATCATCGCTGCGACGGCCACGATGGTTTTGCCGGAGCCTACATCTCCTTGGAGGAGGCGATTCATCGGCTTCGGGCTTGCCATGTCCCGTGCAATTTCTTCAATCACTCGTTTTTGCGCGGCTGTCAGTTCAAATGGCAAAATCTCATAGAAGGCTTTCGTGCATTCTACTGACACATCAAACTTGATCCCCGGCTCATTTTCCACAAAGTTTTGCTTCCTCAGGGCGAGCGCTAGTTGAAGTAGGAAGAACTCTTCGTATACTAAACGAAACCTGGCCTGCTCAAGAGCATGCTCGCTTTCGGGGAAATGAATATTCCTCAGTGCGTAGTCCAAATTTACCAGGCCCCGCGCGGTGCGTAACCAAGGCGGCAGTACATCCTTGATTGCAGGGACATATTTTTCGAGTGCCCCAAGGATTATCCTGCGAACATTGTTTTGATAAAGCCCTTCGGTCAGGGGGTAGATCGGGACTATCCGCCCAGAGGAAAGAGGGTCGCGGTCCTCGCTGAGCGCTTCCCACTCAGGACTGACAATCTCGATGCCCTGATTGCCATACTGAGCCACTCCGTAAACCATTATTCGCTTGCCAAGGAGCTTGACGAACACATTCTTTAAGAATGGCTGATTAAACCACACAAGGTAGGCAATATCCTGTCCGTCCTGGATAGCGACTTTCGTTAGGATCATGCTGCCTTTCGGGCTGCGCACATTATCGGCCACAATCACCTTTCCGGCGACCGTGGCTGTTTCGCCAGGTCGAAGTTGCCCTATTCGGCGCAAATGTCGCCGGTCCTCGTGACGTCGCGGGAAGTGCATGAGCAGGTCACGGACAGTAAACACGCCCATTTTGCCGAACATTTTGGCAATGCGCTCCCCCACACCCTTCACATATCTAACGTCCGCATCCAGACTCAGTGGTTGTGGAGGTGCTTTGTTGACCCGTCCGGCGGTTGGTGCACCTACTCCTTGCATACATTGCCTCACGCAAACGACGGTCATTATAGACTTTAGATAGGAGTTTGTCAAGTTGAGACGTCTCCCGAATCCTATTGCCTGTTAGGGTCTAAACTCGACGAGGGTTGGCTTTAACTAGCCTTTCATGTGGTCATGTTATTGCCTAGCAGTAGATTGTGCGCCAGATATTATGGGTCAGTAAACCTTCTGGTATTCCAGGTCTAATAGTTAATGAAGTGCGAAACTCAGTACGAATAGAGCAGACACAACAGCCATCAATGGATGGATCTCCCTCCACCTACCAACCATCAGTTTCACAAGTGTGTAAGTGATGAACCCGTAGCCTATTCCTCTTGAGATGCTTAATGTCAATGGAATTACCAGGATCGTTAGGAATGCTGGGAATGACTCTGCGAAGTCTTGCCAGGGAACATCCCGAACAACCGCCATCAGAAGGAAGCCAACCACGATCAGAGCCGGCGCAGTCGCGACCGCAGGTACGATGCTAATGGCAGGAGCAAAGAAAATCGCAAGCAAGAAAAGAATACCCACGACTACAGCAGTCAGACCCGTGCGTCCTCCTGCCGATACGCCCGAGGCGCTCTCAATGTAGGTCGTGACCGAACTCGCACTGCATATGGCTCCCCACACCGCTGCCAAAGAATCCACGAGCAATACACGGTTGAGGCGCGGCAGCCTTCCGTCTGAAGTGAGGTATCCTCCTTCCCCGCCGACCGCTACGACTGTGCCCATTGTGTCAAAGAAGTCCACCATCATAAACGAAAATATTGTGGAGAGGAGGCTTATCTTCAATGCACCTGGTATATCCAGTCTTGCAAAAGTTGAAAAATTGGGTAGAGAGACCCACTTTTCGGGCAGCCTTGTGATTCCCGAAATTAGGGCAATTGCTGTAGTTATTATGATACCTAGAAGGATTGCGCCTTTCACCCTTCTCACCATCAGGATTAGTGTAATGATAAGTCCGGCGGTTGCCACGAGCGTGCCAGCGCTTCGGAATGAGCCAAAACTGGTGAGAGTGGCCTGGTTTGCCGTGACCCATCCTGCCTGTTGCATGCCAATGTAAGCGATAAGTAAACCGATACCTACCCCTATTGAACGCTTCAGGCTTAGTGGGATGGCATTCATCACGGATTCACGAATACGGGTTAGCACCAGGACAGTTATAGCAGCGCCTTCAATGAAGATTATGCCCATTCCCGTCTGCCAGGGAAGTTTCATGCCGACAACTACTGAATAGGTGAGAACAGCATTCAACCCCATTCCGCTAGCCAGGGCAAATGGATAGTTTGTAAAGAAGCCCATAACGAGGGTTGGTATTGCGGCGGCGAGTGCTGTCGCTGCAATCGTAGGCATCCGCGGCAACCCTGCCGCTTCTAGGATGCTAGGATTGACGAAAATAATGTATGCCATTGTCATGAAGGTTGTTAGTCCAGCAACCACCTCTGTGCGCAAGTCTGTGTTGTTTTCCTTCAAACGGAAGATTCGTTCGAGCATGTGTCTTTCACCCCCAACTGCCTGCCTCCGTTCCGCAAGTTTGCTCGTAGACTGTCATCCTGCGAAGCCAGCGCATCTCATTGGTAGTCCTGGATTGCCCGGTGAGCACACAGAAGTTGCTCACAATTCCAGATTTAGCCATCTGAGTTCCTCTGGTGTGAGCGTAATATCGAGCCCTTTCATTGATACCCCAAGTTCCTCAAGATTAGCAGGCCCCACGAGCGCAAATGTCGGAAATGCCTGGCATAGTACGTATGCGAGGGCAAGACTGACTGGGTGCACGCCTTTTTCCTTTGCCATGTCCATGAGCTTCTCGGCGCGACGGATGTTGTCCTCGCTGTGCCAGCAGCGGATCATGTCCGGGTCGGTATGTCCAGCGGGATGTCCGTGTGCAAAAAAGCCCCGTGCCAGACTCGACCAGGCCATAAGGGGCATCTGTGTCTTCGTAAACCAAGCAATAGATTCAGGATCTGACGACGCAAGACATCCCTCCCAGACAGGCTCAACCATGCGCGCAAGGCTGAAGTTGTTGCTCACAGCCGATATACCCACGAGCCCATTTGCTCGCGCGTATTCGTTAGCCTCTTCAATCCGTCGGATGGTCCAGTTTGAAACGCCGAAGGTTTTTATTCGCCCTGCCCTGAGATGTTCGTTTAAGACGTCAATGAATTCTCCCACAGGAATATCCTCATTATCCCTGTGCATCATGTATATGTCCACGTAGTCAGTCCCCAGGCGCTCGAGGCTTGTGAAAAGTTGGTTGGTGAGGTCCGTAGGATTGCAATGTGGAGTATGAGCACCCTTATCGAGAATCACGACTTGGTCGCGAACACCCCGGTTCTTGATCCACTGCCCGAGGAGTTTTTCACTCATGCCGCCGCCGTAAATGTACGCTGTGTCAAAACAATTGCCACCGTAGCGGAAAAACTCATCAAACATAATCGAAGTATGAGCAATCCCGCCGCCAACAACTCCCATGACTATGCGTGAAACCTGCTTTTCCAGTCCCGGAATTCTCCCATACTTCATATTTCCACCCTGCCGCACAGTCAAGGGTCTGCGATCGATTGTAGGGTAATTTGAGTCAGGCTTTTCGATTTCATATTGAAATCCAATCGCTTGTCGCCACATGTCCAGAGTCTTCATGTTGCCAAGAGTATCATCCCAGGTCATCGCCGGGGGAGGCGCCTGCCGCTTCTCAATATTCCAGGCGACAATGTTAGCCTCGTGAGTGTATGAACTTGCGTCGTTGGGCACCAGGATTTCCTGTTTTTCTTCGCCGTTTCGATGGAGGAATATCCTCGCTGGTTCCCCTGCCTTGCTTCCGAACCAAGGTGCTGGCACCAGGATGTTGCCTTCAGAGCCGAAAATGCGGACTACGTTTTCCAGGTTGAGGGCGACGGCTGTAGCAACTTCGGCGACGATGTCGCCGCTGAATTTCAATATTCCGACCGCGTACTCATCAACGCCGGTTTCCCCAAGGTGAGCTGCTCCTTTAACCTCAAGTGGGTCCTCAAAAGGCTTCCCGTGTGCTGCGCCCGCAATCAATCGTGCCATGGAGGTGGGGTAACAGCCGACGTCTAGTATGCCACCGCCTCCAAGAGCATTGTTAAAGAGCCGACTTTCCGGATTAAAGCCCGCGTGGAAGCCGAATGTCGCCTGGATCAGTTTCACTTCTCCAATAGCACCTTCGCGAATCAACTCAACGAGCCTTGCTGTCTGCGGGTGACACCGATACATAAAGGCTTCCATAAGGAACACGTTGTGCCGGCGGGCTGAGTCAATCACCGACATTGCTTCGGGGTAATTCAGGGTGAGCGGCTTTTCGCACAAGATATGTTTACCCGCTTCCGCCGCCTTGACTGCCCACTCGGCGTGCATTGGATGAGGGGTTGAAATATAGACAGCCTTTACGTCGGGATCTTCCAGCAGGGCTTCATAATTGCCATAGCGCCGTGGAATATTGTGCTGATCCCCGAACCTTTCTGCGGCCTCCTGAGTCCTACTTGCAACGGCCAGGACCTCGCCGGTGCCTGATTCTTTCACCGCGTTTGCAAACACTCCAGAAATGCGTCCCGTACTGATGATTCCCCACATGAGTTTGTCCATTTTCTGCTCCCGAAATTGAAAATGCTTTTACCTCACGCATCATAGCATCCAGGACTTCTAGTGGTCAATTTGGTTGTCATGCGCGCGACACGCACGAGAATTACGTTGGCGGCATGGAGGCAGGCATGAAAACTACTAGGTTGTTCTTGGCTGTGGGAGTATATCGGGTTTCGTACCTTCCACTTCGAGTACGTACCGCTTGAGGCTTTCTGAAAGTTCTCGGCGGACTGATGCCAGAGACGGCTCCTGCACCAGATTGTTCCGTTCATGAGGGTCATTTTCCAAGTCATAAAGAAACTCCTCATAATAGAAGCCGCTTGCGGGATTTGATTTGTCAGGTACGGAGACTGAATATTTCCATTTTTCTGTCCGTATTGCACGACCAGTCTGTGATTCGCTTATTTGGATGAAGACGTCTTTGCGCCAATCACTTGGGGTGCCATTTACCAGATCCTGAAGAGGTCTTCCATGCATGGAGCGTGGTTTCTTGACACCCGCCGCCGCTAGAACAGTTGGCGCCAAGTCCAGGAGACTAGCAAATCGGTTGATTACCTTTCCACCGTTGAAGCCTGGGCCGCAGATTATTAATGGAATTCGGACACTGCTTTCGTGGCAGGAACGCTTATATTCCGAGTTCCGCGTGCGGAAATGGCATCCGTGGTCGCTGGTATAGATAATCAGGGTGTTGCCAGCCAAGCCAAGCCTTTCTAATTCGGCTCGAATTCGTCCAAGATTGTAGTCGAGGCTGTTGCAACAACCCAAGTAATCCGGCATCTCTTCGCGCCAGTCGCCGTCAGCCCCAACCAGGTCGCCGGGAACCTGGAAGTTTTTGAACTTTTCTTTCGAACCGATAGGACCTTCAAAGTGGTTGTGGTCGTTCTGGTGGTGGGGCTCGATGTAGGATACGAAAAGGAAGAAGGGTCTCTTTCGTTCGCGTGTCCGTAGGTATTCGAGCACGAAATCAGTAACACAGTCGACTCGGTAACCTTTGAAATCAACTTTTTTTCCTTCGGCATCAAACATATATCCATCATAACCGTGGGAAGTGAACTCCAACACGTCCGATGCTAGCCAATAGTCCTTGTAACCACCTCTTCGTTCGGGTGGCACAGCCTGGACACGGTAGTTATTCGCTTTGTCTGAGGCGAGATGCCACTTGCCGATGTAGCCGACCTCGTATCCCGCCTCGGACAGGTAGTGCGCAATGGTCCTCTCATTTAATGGCAGTGCGATACCGTTTCGGAAACATCCTACCTCGGTAGGATACTTTCCCGTCTGTAGGCATGCCCTGGCCGGACCACAAAGCGGATTTGTGGTGAACGCATATTCGAAGCGTACGCCTTCGCTAGCCATCTTGTCTAGGTTGGGTGTTACAGGAAGTTTTTGCCCATAACATCCGAGTGTATCCCATCTTTGCTGATCGCTGAATAGAAATAGTATGTTGGGTCTTTCGCTTTGCTCCATATTTCCTTTTCCTTTCGCAGGTAGACCTATCACGGTGGTCGCAGCGACAGCACCAGACGATTTGAGGAACTCGCGCCTTGTCAATTTGCTCTTCATCCTCTGTCCCTCCGGCTCCATTTGAGTATGAGCGATATCCACAATCATTGTCAATGTTTACGGTGCCATTCTTTCTTGTGTGATGCAGGTAACCTCAGGCATTCTCTCGAAAGTTGCAAAAGAAAGTATGTCAGTAATGACGCTGCAAGGACTCGGGGTTTCGGGGAGGTACGATGAGATATCTTGGGATCGTCATTCTAATCGCCATTGGAGTGCCTTCTGTGGCAAATAAATCATACACTGATTATCCACAACTAAGGCGGTTTTTCCCATTCGGCGTGTATATCGCCGCGGAACGAATTGCCGACTGGACAAATCCTGGATCACCAACGCACTTTGGTCGTCCGATGATTGAGCCCTACAGGCGTGACCTCGAAGATATGTCCAGGCACTATATCAATCTGGTTGCCATTGAAAATACGGCATGCATACCCGTGCCAATTATGAAACAGATGCTCGCCGAGGGACAGCGGGTGGGCATTTTCACCTGGGCTAGCGAAAACGCTCTCCCTCCTGACTCTGAAGCCGATGCGTATGCGAAGAGTCGTATTAGCCAGTTTCGAACCGAAAAGGGGCTGTTAGTCTGGTCGCCGTGGGACGAGCCATATCCTGAGAATATGGAAAAGTGGCTGTTGTGGAAAAAAGCCTTCGAGACTGCCGATCCAAACCACCCAGTCATCGCCGTTACATGCGGGGGTCCAAAGGGATTTGAAAACTACGACGTGATTCAAGCCTCGGACTATTACCCCATCTATGTTGATAATCCAGACCCTTGGTCCGTCCGTCCGTTTGTTCGGCGGTATATTGAGGCGACCACAAAACCGAATTGGTTTGTCGTCCAGGCATTCCAGGGTGAGGGAAGGCGCCTTCCCACAGTTGCGGAGAGCCGCATGATGACCTATATGGCACTCGCTGAAGGAGTAAAGGGCATCCTTTACTTCATATATGACCACTTGGTGACCCACTATAATTACCCGGTTACGCCACAGTGGGAGGACATCGGCAAACTGGGCAGAATCCTTCGTGCTGTTGGACCTGAATTGCTCGATACTCAGGTTGATCATGAAAGCACTCTGGTCAAGTTCGAGGTCGAGCCCAACAGTGACACACGTCGTCCCAGTGATTGGCCATCCGGCATCTGCTCAGTTCTTCGTTCGCCCCAGGGGTACGCCTTCGTGATTGTTTACAATACCAGTACCGAAAGTCCAGTAAAGGTGATGCTCAGGTCGTCATTACCTCATAAGATTTCTGACCTGCAATTCCTTGTCGAGACAAACCGAGATCCTACGGCGGACCACTCAATCGAACTTACGCTCAAGCCCGGCGACGGGCGCATTTTCTTACTTGATGACGGCACACATTACAAGCGCATAATATCCAGAGTGCGATCTAACCTTTATATGACAGAAAGGCAAATTCTCCAAGCCGAGCGCGACCTCGCAGTTCGTTGGGATATAAAGACTGCTTCGCTCGACAGCCTCATCGCACGTTCTGGTAGAGCCCTGGAGCACGGCGATTCCCGAAAAGCGGTAGACCTGATCCTTGAGTCTAAATCTAGTCTTAGCAAAGCGGAGTGCGCACACCCTGATTTTGCATCTGCCAGGCGTGCACTCGAGGTAGCCCGTGAAAGCCTTTGGGAGTACGACTGTGCTCTGTCCAAATTGCGACGTGACCAACCCGAACAGTGGAGCGACAGCATGAAGTGGGCACTCGACGGATTCATCTCTCGTTTTCTCGAACTCGACCACGAATTCCGTCAGGGGAGCAGATCGGTGAAAGAGCGAGCCGAGAAACTCGTTGCGGATATCCTTAAAGAGAGCAGGCAACTTCACTCTTCTAGCAACGAGTATACTACTAATGATGCGATTGCCGCATTGCGGAGGTGAAGGACATGATTGACCTGATTAGCGATACTGTCACGCAACCCACGCCTGAAATGAGAAATGCTATGGCGAAGGCTGGGGTGGGCGACTCTCAGCGGGGCGAGGATCCTACCGTCAATGCCTTGCAAGACGAAGTCTGTGAATTACTAGGCAAGGATGCTGCTCTATTCTTGCCGTCCGCCACAATGGCAAACCAGATTGCCTTTAAGACACATACCCAACCGGGAGACGAAGTGATAATGGATTGGCGGTCGCACGCAGTCCATTTTGAGGGTGGGGCACCTGCCCTGCTTTCGGGAATAATGATACACCCGATCCATACCGAACGCGGAATTTTTACCGAGCACGAAGTCATTGCGGCAATCCGTCCAGACGATCCTCATGCACCGCGGACGAGTCTAGTATGCGTCGAGCAGACTCACAATCTCGGTGGCGGTGCAATTTGGCCGATAGGAAAACTCATGGCTGTGAGCAGTGCATCCCACGAACATGGCTTAGCGGTTCATATGGACGGCTCACGTTTATTGAACGCAAGCGTGGCGTCTGGCATATCGGCAAAAGAATATGCTTCGATCGCTGATTCGGTTACATTGTGCTTTTCAAAGGGGCTTGGCGCGCCAGTTGGGGCAGCCCTTGCAGGAAACAAGGAGTTCATCAAGGAGGCACGGCGATACCAGCAGATATTTGGCGGAGCAATGCGCCAGGCTGGCATTATCGCCGCAGGTGCACTTTACGCGCTTCGGAATCACGTCAGCCGACTTGCAGAAGACCATGCTAATGCAAAGTTGCTTGCGGAACGCCTGGCTCAGGAAAAGGGAATAGATATTGACCCTTCTGAGGTAGAGACCAATATCGTATACTTCCGGGTTGAGGGTACTGGCATGACAGCTCGCCGGTTCACAGAAGAACTGAAAAAGCGCGGAGTTCGAATGGGTGCGTACAAGGACGAACGTATCCGTGCTGTGACCCATCTGGGCGTCACGCGCGACGATATAATCCGCGCTGTAGAGATAATTCATAAAATGCTCACTGACAACTCTGGCAGTGCGCCTGCGTGAGATTCAGTTTGCCGAGTAGCATGTATACGGGGTCATTATCCCGAGAGATGTAGGTCTGAGCCAACAGCCGCGCGCATCATTGAAATGCCAGCATCGAGAAGCCGGGTGCCACGCTCAAAATTGGGATCGTCCACTATCAACCGCCAGACGCCAGCCTCCGTTCGCGACCCACGGGCAAAAATGAATGCCTTGCCGTCATCCGCTTTGAGTTCCACGCGCCACCCGCCAGTTTCATCACCTGAGCGCTTCTCAACGTAAGACGTGCCTTCGTAGTTGGCAAACTGATACGATTGGTACAGCCCGCTGAGTTCAGGCCATGCACTGTGGGTGAAATGGTGCTCCATCCGTGCTTTGATCTCTCCGTGCGGCATATCTGGTCCCTCCACTCGCAGCATGCGTGTGAAGTGCCGCGGGATCGTCGCAAGCAACGCTGGGAGTCTGTGCGGATCCTCAGCGGATGCGTTTAAACCGTTTTGGGCGAGTGTCCTAATCCACTGCTCAGCCAAACTCTGATTTTCGTCACTCAGGGCGGCACATATAGCCGTATTTAAGCCGTCGCGGCATGTAGATTCTCCAAACACGGTTCCGCCATTAGCCCCCTCGACGCCAACTGGGACGTCATATCCCTCGCGTCTCAGTTGATGCATGCGAGTCACAACATTTATCTCGCCTGTCTCCACCATGAAAATATCTGATCCAAACATGCGTGCAATCCTCTCGGACATACCCGACGTTGCATCGGAGACCACGACGGCAACTTTTCCTCCTACGTTTCCTGAAATCTTGCGATGGGCAAGCGCAAGAGCGATGTTCATGGCCGCCACCGTCTGCGGCTCAATAATTGCACTTTCGTCCAGACCGGGAAGAACAATATTCCCGCGGTCTGCGTCATAGTCGAAAGCAATCCCAAAGCGTGCGTGTCTTCGAAGTGCTGCCCTTGCCACCCTTAGTAACGTGTGCCGCCCGCTGGACGCATCAATTCCATCCGTATCAATCGAGTGCTCAGGATAACCAATCTCCGCATTTTCCTCGATAGCGCGAACACCAAAGTGTTCGAGAACCCTGGCGCCAATACCGCATGCCGCACCTCCGTTTGGGTCAAGAAGCACCGGACCCAATGTAAGCGGCTTCAGGCAGTGAGGCGCAATGCCCCATTGACGACCCACAGCGTCGAGGTATCCTCGCTCTGCCTTGACTCGTTCCATGGGATCCTCGACCCTGCTCTGCTCATTCCTCTGCTTTCCGGCAAATCTGATGAAATCATTTGCTTGCTTGTAGGCAATATGTTTCACTTTCTCCACTACATCTGCCATCGCCGATGCGGAAAGAAGCGCACCCGCTGGGGCATCATTGGGACGAACCGCACGAACACCGGTTAGAAACTTGAAACCATTGTCCTTCAGTGGATTATGGCTTGCCGTTACCATGGCGCCACCAGCAGCCTTCAGAACGCGGACAGCAGTCTGCAGAATAGGAGTTGTGATGATACCCATGTCCAGCACACAGAGGTGGCACCCGGCCGCAGATGCACCAGCCTGAAAACCTTCGGCCAATGCGGCGACTAGTGCCTCACCCGTGGGTCTTGGGTCTCGACCCAACAAGAATGTGGCTTCCCTCAGCCCTTGAAGCATCTGATGTGAATACGCGAACCCATAGGCCACAGCCAGGATCCGGTTCGCATCCGATATGTCAGGACCGCCACCAAAGGAGGTTCTTACTCCGGAGAAGGATTGGACTAACTCGCGGCTTCCAAGCGCCTCTTTTAGCAGTTTAATCATAGATTCTGCCGTCACTCTTGAGCCACCTCATGCGTAAGTGTAACCCAAACACCGATGGGATGTCCATTCCCGCAGGCAAATAATCCTCGGCTGGAGCCACGCGGAAACATGCTTAGTCCTCTGAGGCAACCAGCCCATTCGGTGCTGGTTGACAAGATTGCGGGTGGATGGTAATATAATTAGGTTGTTCCGATTTTTAAGCGCTGGAACATCATTAGCGAGTCGTCCGAAAGGAAAGCATTGAGCAATGTATGCAGTGGTTAAAACCGGTGGTAAGCAGTACGCAGTAAAGCAGAATGACATAATTCGTGTTGAGAAACTCGAGGTACCGCCTGGAGAAAAGGTGGTATTTGAAGATGTGCTTTTTGTGAGCACAGACAAAGCCCAGGTTTTTGGGACTCCGTTTGTCAGCGGAGCAAAGGTGACCGGCCGGGTCATTCGGCACGGCTTGAGCAAGAAAATAAACGGGTTTACCTATAAACCAAAGAAGAATGAACGCCGCCGGTTTGGACATCGTCAGCCGTTCACCGAGGTTGGGATCGAAAAGATCCAGTACAGAGCGAGAACCAGCCGCAAGGCTGGTAGCGAGGCTGCAGACGCAGATGAGGCAACGGGCGCGGCTGAGTAAGCCAAACTGGCATATCTGGAGGTTGATCTAATGGCACATAAAAAGGGAGTTGGAAGTTCCCGCAACGGACGGGACAGTAAATCGAAGAGACTTGGCGTAAAGGAGTTCGCAGGCGAATTCGTAAAAGCGGGAAGTATAATCGTCCGTCAGCGAGGTACAAAGGTTCGTCCTGGCAACAACGTGGGACGTGGCGGTGATGACACGTTGTTTGCACTCATAGATGGGTTTGTCAAGTTCGAGGGGCACACGAAAGAGACCCGTAAAGTGAGCGTATACCCAACGCTCAATTAGTGTGCGTCGTGACCGGTTGAAGCGGACTCGATTGTCGTCAAGATAATCGAGTCTTTTATTTTTCTGGGATCTTCTCAGCATGTTTCTTGACGAAGCAACGATCAGCGTAAAAGCAGGTGATGGCGGGAATGGTCTTGTTGCCTTCCGCCGCGAGAAGCATGTCCCGCGTGGTGGTCCTTCAGGTGGTGACGGCGGGCGAGGCGGTAATGTCATCCTGATCGCAGATGCAAGTCTCACCACGCTCATTGACTTCAAGTACAAACACATCTATAAAGCGGAGCGAGGAGGGGACGGCGGACCAAATAACATGACCGGGAAAGACGGTGATGACTTGTACATACCGGTGCCGGTTGGAACGCAAGTCTTTGACGCCGACACCGGCGAACTGCTGGCTGACCTTACGTCTGAACGGGAGACCTTTGTAGTAGCAAAGGGTGGGCGCGGAGGTCGAGGGAATGCTCGATTCGCGACGCCAACAAACCAGACCCCTAGGTTTGCAGAAAAGGGTGAACCAGGCGAGTCAAAGAACCTCCGTCTCGAGTTGAAGCTCCTGGCTGATGTGGGGCTGGTAGGTTTCCCGAATGTTGGCAAATCCACACTGATCTCGAGAGTATCTGCGGCGCGCCCCAAGATTGCTGACTACCCGTTTACTACGATTGTGCCAAATCTTGGGGTTGTGAAAGTCGGGGAACAGCGTTCGTTTGTCATGGCTGACCTTCCTGGTCTTATTGAGGGCGCTCATGCCGGCGCTGGTCTCGGTGACCGGTTCCTAAGACACATCGAGCGCACCCGTTTTATTGTTCACGTCATTGATGTTTCGGGAACGACTGGGCGTGACCCGTTACGTGACTTCGATTCAATTAACCGCGAACTTCGGTTGTACAGCGAGGCGCTTGCTAGCCTGCCCCAGGCAGTGGCGCTTAATAAGATTGATGTTCCAGGTGCTCGTGAGACCGCCGAATCACTGGTTCCAGTTTTCGCAGGTCGCGGTGTGCGGGCATTCCCAATTTCTGCAGCGACTGGCGAAGGACTGAGTCCGCTGATTTACTTCCTTGGTGAACAACTCGCTGGTCTCGAGAAGGTAGTGCCTGAGCCCGAAGGACACCCGGAGATGCACGCTGTCGTAGAGACTAAGATGCCCGAGAGGGAATTTGAGGTAAGAAAGGTATCTGAACATGAGTTCGTAGTGGAAGGCAAAGGTGTGGAGCGCAATGTGGCAATGACCGATATGAACAATGACTACGCTGTCCGTCGGCTGCTGCGAAGACTTGAGCGTTTGGGTGTGGTGAAGGCGCTGAAAGACCTTGGCGTGAAAGACGGAGACACGGTGCGTATAGGAAGTGTTGAGTTTGACTACTCAAGTGACGATGAAGTAGAATGATCTAGTAGGTACAGGTATGGGCACGAAGGTCAAAAGAGCCGTTGTCAAAGTCGGAACGAGCACTCTCACCGATGAAAATGGGCACATTGACCGACCTTATTTGACTTCTTTGGCAAGCCAGATTGCCACACTCAGACATAACGGGATTGATGTGGTACTTGTGACTTCTGGTGCAATCCGAGCGGGCATGGAACGCATGGGGCTTCGTGAGCGTCCCAGAACCATGCCTGAACAGCAGGCTGCTGCTGCAGTCGGTCAGGGTCTCCTTATGCAAATGTACTCCGAGATCTTCGAATGGCACGGTGTAACAACCGGTCAGGTACTTCTGACGCGTGAGGATTTTGGCAGTCGGAAGCGATATCTGAATGCCCGAAACACTATGCTGACCCTCCTCCGATATGGCGTCGTTCCCATAGTAAACGAAAACGACACCGTTGCTGTTGATGAAATACGCTTGGGAGATAATGACAACCTGGCGGCTCTTGTGGCATCCAGTCTTGGTGCAGACATGCTTATCTTGCTAACCGACGTCCCCGGTCTATGCGAGTCGCATCCAGAAAGCGGCGACGAGTTGCGTGTAATTCCGGTGGTTGAAAGGATTACCGAGAGGATTCGTTCCATTGCGGGCGAAGCACGTGGAGACGCTGGCACAGGGGGAATGCGCACCAAGATCGAGGCGGCAGAGATCGCCATGAGGTCCGGCGTGACCATGGTGATTGCAAATGGTCGCCAGCCCGATGTGATTCTCGATGTCATAGCGGGGAAACGGATTGGCACCACTTTTCTTCCTTCGAAGGACAGCCTGAGTGGTCGCAAGAGGTGGATTGCGTTTGGAGCAAGTGCAAGAGGGGGAATTGTAATTAATGAGGGCGCTAAGAGGATGCTTTGCGAAGAGGGGAAAAGCCTTCTTGCCGCCGGAATAACTGATGTGATCGGCGATTTCTCAGCCGGTGACCTTGTCAAGGTCCTTGACCCGGAGGGAAACCAATTGGCACGTGGGTTCGTCAATTATAGTGCAAGCGAGGTGCAAAGGATCAAGGGCTTGCATAGTTCGGAGATTGAGCGCGTGCTTGGATACAAGGACTTCGACGAGGTAATCCATCGCGACAATATGGTTTTGGGTGCGTGAGGTTCCCTTCTTTTGGCAATTTTTCAAAAAGATAGGGCACTTTGTTACTCTACTTGTGACGGCTCCAGCTCGGGAGGGCAAAGATCGCTGCGGAACGGGTGTCAATGGCGCGAATTGGTATTTTGGGCGGAACGTTTGATCCTCCGCACTGGGCTCATTTGCTCATAGGAGAGAAGTCCTACGAGCAATTCGGACTCGAGAAAGTCGTTTTTGTTCCAGCCGCACGTCCGCCACACAAGGGAGCGGAAAACATAACGGATGCTGAGCACCGTTACGCGATGACTCTGCTTGCAACTGCGTCAAACAAACACTTCGAAGTTTCGCGGCTCGAGTTGGAAAGACCCGGTCCGTCATTCTCTGCAGACACGATTCGTGCTTTCAAGAGGATATACGGACCAGAAACGGAAATATATTTCATAGCGGGCGCTGACGAGATTGTCAGCATCAAATCATGGCATGATGCTGACTCGTTGCCGCTTCTGGCGCGCTTTGTAGCGGCACCTCGGGTTGGATTTGATCTCTCAAGCCTTGAACAGCAACTGGATGAGAAGTTTCTTTCAGCAATCGTAGTTCTGGATATGCTTCTAGTTGATATTTCAGCCAGCAACTTAAGGGCGCGGGTCTCGGAGGGCAAATCTATCAAGTACTTGGTACCAGAAAGTGTTGAGGATTACATCTATAAGCATAAGTTGTATGGCGCTGGGGGTGGGGGATGAAGCGCATTTGGTTTGACAGAAAGGGCGCTTCGGGCGTGGTTGTCGTCCTGGCGGCAGTTCTTTGCATCATTGTCGCTGCGGGTATAGGTATCTTGTTGGGCTACTACACCTCGAATGGGGGACTTTGGACTAAGGTTAAGGAGATTCAGCGGGCTCCATTCGACGGTAAGAGAGTGGTGCGCATTCTTGTCTTGGGCGAAGATAACACGGGCTTGCGCAATGATCAAAAGCGTGGGCTCTCGGACACAATAATTCTCGCATCTGTTGACTTGGATGCCGGGACAGTCTCGGCCATATCAATTCCCCGGGACACCCTCGTTGACCTGAACGGCTACGGGGGGACTCGGAAAATCAACGCGGCGCATGTTCTAGGTGGTCCAAGCCTTACAAAACTAGCAGTCTACGGACTCACTGGGTTACAAGCCGACTACTACATCAAGACGGATGTAGAAGGGTTCAAGAAGTGCGTGGACATCCTGGGCGGCGTGGAGATTGACGTCGAAAAGAACATGCATTACATAGACAGGCGAGGTGGGCTTTACATTAATCTCAAAAAGGGACTGCAGTTGCTCGATGGCGAAAAAGCAATGGAGTACGTCCGGTTCCGCCATGACACACTAGGCGATATCAGCCGAATACAGCGCCAGCAAAAGTTCCTTCAGGCGCTTGCCAAGAAGGCGTTGTCACCTGTGAACCTTCCCAAATTGCCGGCTCTCATATCGGCCATGCATAAGTATACCGTGACAGACATGACTACAAAAGACCTCTTGGCGCTTGCCCATTTTCTAAAAGACAGGACTCCTGAACAGGTCAAGATGGCCACCTTGCCGGGTTCGCCTAAGACCATTCATGGGGTCAGTTATTGGATACCAGACCAGGAAAAAGCCAGTATGGTTCTGCGGGAACTATTCTTCCACAGGGCGGCGCCAGTAGTGGCAAAGATTCATGTGCTCAACGGGTGTGGTGTGCAGGGTGCGGCAAACCGATTGGCAGAACTGCTCAAACAGCAGGGCTATGAAGTCGCAAAGGTAGGAAATGCGCCGAGATTCGATTACGCACTTAGCGAGGTTGTCTACCGTAACGGCTCAAGTGAACAGGCGCGGCAGGTCGCTTCGGCACTCGGTATCAATATTATCCGTCCGCAGGATGACCAGTCTTCAGAGGCAGACGTAACCATCATAGTAGGGAGGGACCGTGCCCCTGCAGTCAGCGGCACGTGACACGATGCGATTTTGAGGAGCAAAGCATTTGGTACGGAAAGCCAGCCTGACCACCGAAGATAAAATCAAACTGGCGCTGTCGGCAATCAGCGACCGCAAAGGCCTAGATGCAGTGACTCTTGACGTGCGCGATAGGACTCCTATGACCGACTACTTTGTTATAGCCACTGGGACGTCCGATGTCCACATCAAAGCAATTGTTGACCGAATTGTCGAACTCTTTGCAGACAAGGGGATGAGGAATAAAAGGATCGAAGGCTATGAGGAGGCTGTCTGGGTACTCCTCGACTATGGGGATGTAATAATCCACGTATTTGCTCCAGAGCAGAGGCGCTTCTACGATTTGGAGTCTTTCTGGACGGGACGTGAAGCTATCACGCCCCATTTATGAAAGTAAGGGTAGTGATCAGTCATGCCGACTCCGGATTTGAGTGATGAGCAAGAACGCGAAGTCGAGCGACTTATCGCTTTGGCCAACGTACAGCGGCTTCGAGGCCAATTCGCCGAGGCTGAGGACTCATGTCGGAAGGCGTTGGATATAACCCCTGAGGATGTTACTGTGCGTGAATTGCTTGCAGACATACTCCACGAAAATGGCAAGTTGGAGGCAGCCCGAAGCGAGTATAGGAAAGCCATGGAATTATCTCCCGGAAAGGTTTCGCTCGAAACAAAGTACGCAAAAGTGAGCATAGAGATTGCCGAAATTGAGCGCGAAAAAGCGATTGCACAAGATATGTTGGAACATCCTCAGAAGTACATGGTCGTAGAGAGGCGACCCTGGCTAGCGTTTTTGGTTGGTCTTGTTCCAGGTCTTGGGCAGATTTATAATCATGAGTTTTTCAAGGGCGGGCTGATTTTTGGGGTTTTTCTATTATTTGTGATTGTGGTGGGTTTTGTTGCCGGCTCATATAGAGGTGTGAGGGACATAGGCATGCTTTTAGCAAACACTCATCCGTTTGTTCTAGTACTTGGGCTGGTGACAACGTTCCTTTGGGTATATGGAATGATAGATGCACTTGTAGTAGCAAGCCGCCTGAACAGGACGGATAAGTTTGAGACCTGAATAAGCGCGGCCTTGTTGACTCCGTAGTCTGCGAGGCAATGAGCCGGATTGTGTGCACTAATCTTGACTTCTGTCAACAAAATCTGTAGCATTCCCCTGACGTGCATGTCAATGGAGAAGCCATGCGTAAAGCCATGTCCCGAGTAGGAATCCTGGTTGCAGTCGCTTTGGTGGCACTGTTCCAGTTCTCCCCAAGTTTGTGCGCGCCAGTCATAAACACGGCGCGTGTCGAGGGACCCATCGACCCCGCGGTTGCTCAATATCTAGATCGCGTCATAGGTATATCCGAACGGACTGGCGCAGAGGCGCTAGTAATCCAACTCGAGACGCCAGGGGGCCTGATGGATTCTATGGACGCAATCGTCAAAGATTTTCTCGCTAGTAGAGTCCCCGTCATTGTTTACGTCTGGCCCCAGGGTGCAAAGGCGGCGTCAGCAGGTGCTATAATCACGTTGGCAAGCCACGTAGCAGCGATGAGTCCTGCGACAAATATCGGCGCAGCACACCCAGTGATTGGAGGCGGAGAGCAGCCAAGCGAGGTTATGTCCAAGAAGTTGGAACAAGATGCGGCCGCAACGGCGCGAAAGATCGCCAAAGAACGCGGGCGCAATGTTCAAATAGCAGAAAAGTTCGTTCGTGAGAGTATTTCGCTGACCGAAGAAGAAGCAAAAAGGAAGAATGTCATTGATATAATCGCTCAAGATATGGATGACCTCCTCAAGCAGTTAGACGGGCGGAAGGTGAAGGTCGCGGGAAAGGAAAAGGTGCTCCATACTGCTGCTGCGAAGGTTGTTCCAATTGAGCCTTCTGCACGTGAGAAATTCCTTCACGTAATTGCTAATCCAAATGTTGCCTATATACTCATGCTCATTGCCATTTACGGGATTATCTTCGAACTGCAAAACCCGGGATCTGTATTCCCTGGCGTAGTCGGGGGGATTGCCCTTTTGCTTGCACTATATTCGTTTGCTGTGTTACCAATCAATCTAACGGGTGTATTGCTGATCGCCTTTGGCATTGCGCTACTTGTCACCGATCTATTCGTACCTGGGCACGGAATTCTTACTGTAGGCGGAATACTTGCCTTCCTCGTGGGATCGCTAATACTGTTTGAAACGCGCTCTCCGGTATTCCGCATATCTGTCACGCTGGTAGTCACTATGACAATTCTGACAGCAGGGTTTTTCTTGCTTGCTGTCGGTGCCGGCGCAAGGGCGCAGAGGCTCAAAATAGTTACAGGCGCGGAGGGCATGATAGGTAAAGTTGTTGAGGCGCGTACTGACCTGAATCCGAAAGGCAAGGTATTTATCGAGGGTGAGTATTGGAACGCTGTCGCAGAAGGGGAACCTGTTAAAAAGGGCGAGGATGTGCGTGTAATCGCGGTTGACGGACTACTTCTTCGGGTGAGAAAGGAGAAATCAGAATGACGGACATCACTATCACTGTGGTAATTGTTGGGCTATTTTTCTTCTTCGCAATCGTCTTGCCTTCAGCCGTGCGAGTCATAAAAGAATACGAGCGCGGCGTCGTTCTGCGTTGGGGGCGGTTTAGCCACGTCAAGGCACCTGGACTCAGGTTCATCTTCCCGTTCATTGACACCCTCTATCGCATGGACTTGCGAGTCGTTACAATGGATGTTCCCAAGCAGGAGATGATGACACGGGACAACGTTCCTGTAACGGTTGATGCTGTAGTCTATTTTCGGGTTGTCAATGCTCAGGACGCCGTACTTAAGATTGAGAACTTCGTTAAGGCAACAGCGCTCATCGCTCAGACGACATTGCGAAGCACAGTGGGACAGGCAATGCTCGACGAACTTCTTTCAGAACGGGAGAAGATCAACGAGCACTTACAGACTGTTATTGACGAGCAAACCGAGCCGTGGGGTGTAAAGGTGACTAGTGTGGAGATCAGAGATGTGATACTTCCCGATGGCATGAAGCGTGCAATGGCTCGTCAGGCGGAAAGCGAGAGAGAAAGACGTGCAAAGGTCATCAATGCCGAAGGCGAGTATCAAGCCGCTGAAAAACTTTCCCAGGCAGCGGCGATTATAAGTACTAATCCTGCGGCCATCCAACTTAGGTTCCTGCAGACACTCACCGAAGTGGCAAGTGAACACAATAGCACAACGATATTCCCTGTTCCGATTGATCTCTTTGAACCGTTTATCAAGAGCCTGAAAGCGAAAGAGTGACCTTGGATCTCAAACTTTAAGAAGATCACGAAGGTTGGCGTTGGCCTGGTTTGTTGCGGTGTTGTTTCGGATTATGCGGCATGGTCTTATTGAATAAATAGTGGTGGCGTATCTTGAAGATGCTTACAATTAGAAGACGCAAAGTTCAGACACAACTCAAAATGATAATGCGCGATTTGACTAGGCTTCCGACTCTTCAGATTCCGGATGGGTACGGCATACGCACCTATAGACCCGGTGATGAAAGTGCCTGGGCTCACATTATGAATCATGGGCTGGGCAAGTGGACGGCCAAGAAATGTCGTGAGAGCCTTACGGGTAAGCCACAGTTCCTTCCTGATGGTCTGTTCTTTGTGACATGGGATGATAAGCCGGTTGCTTCGGCTTGCGCGTGGCGTGAATCGCCAGATGAGTGGGAGCACGGCTATCTTCATATGGTTTGTGTGTTACCTGAGCACCGTTCAAAAGGTCTGGGCATAGCAGTGAGTCTTGCCGTCCTGCACTTCTTTCGCGCTCATGGGTTCCGTGACGTGGCGTTGACGACCGACGACTTCCGGATTCCGGCGATTAAGGCTTACTTGCGTTTGGGGTTTGAGCCCGTGATGTGCGATGAAACCCACCCACAGCGGTGGGAAAAAGTGTTCAGTGAAATTAAACAAACGAACCGATGATTTAGACTATACAAAAACGGCTGGATAATCCTCGGCAACTCATACACGCCGCCTTTGGGTGGCTTCGTACATCGCCTCGGATTATCCAGCCATTTGTTATTTTCCCATTATTTTGTGATGCCAAACATTCGGTTTGAAAAAATCTTTTGCTAGTCGTGGCTGTATTCCTGACGCAGGATGGCGAAGCGGTACTCGTCGAGGAATTCCCCGTCCTTGAAATACTTATGACGCGCACAGCCCTCATATTTGAATCCCACTTTTTCTAAAACGCGTCGAGAAGCGGTATTTCGGGTGAAACAGCCCGCCTCGATGCGCTCCAGCCCAAGATGCTTGAACCCAAAGTTCAGCATTGCTTGCACAGCCTCGGTCATGTAGCCTTTGCCCCAGTACTCCTTGCCCAACCAATATACGAGTTCGGCGTGCAGGTGCTCCCAGGAAACTCTGAGTAGTGCACATATGCCCATGACCACGTTGTCTTCTTTTTTTGTCACGCCCATTGTAAAGGCTGTTCTGTTTTCGAACGCGTCTATCCATTTGGCTATCATGGATAGCGTTTCTTCTCTTGTGAGAGAATGACCGAGCAGATTGTACGTTACGTCAGGATCGTTGAGGTATCGAAATATGGCATCGGCGTCCCTCTCCTCGACTGGTCGTAGCATTAGCCGTTTTGTCTCAATTTTCATCGCAGTGGTCTCGTCGCTGTCAGATCAAGCACAGCGGTGCAAAATTCGTCATTTGAGTCCCATTGCCCTCAGGTTGCGCAGACTTATTGCAAGGCTCTCAAACGGATCCCGCTCGCAGGTGTCTTGCTCAACGAGGTACCACTCTACACCTGAATCATTGGCTGCTTCCAGTATGGCAGGCCAGTTTAGGTTTCCCTCGCCGACCTCAGTCATTATTGGCTGGCCACCTCTATTGCCCATGTCCTTGAGATGGAGAAGGTGGATCCGACCTTCGACACGACGTATCCATTCCGCGGGGTCACCGCCACCATGCTGAACCCAGTATGTGTCAATCTCAAAGTTGAAATAACCTGGATCGCTCTCGGTTCGTAATATCTCAAGACCAATTTTGTCGCCATACTTTTCGAATTCAAAACTATGGTTGTGGTAACTAAATGTAAGTCCGCCAGCGGAAAGTTTCTTTGCCACCTCGGAGGCCTCTTTTGCAAATCGGTGGAATCCCTCTTCATTTCGGTAATTGGGTGGCATAGATCCAATGGCTGTATGCTTGCAACCCCAGAGATGGTGTTCTTGGATTACCTTTTCTGTCTCATCACGCATTCTCTCGTAAGAAATGTGGGTCGAGCAGATGTAGATTTCGTTGTCATCAACAATCTTTTTGAGTTCCTCGGGGTCGATTGGTCCGAATCCAGATACCTGTACGGCTTCATATCCGATTTCGCGTATCTTCTTGATGGTGGCAGCGATATCTGCTGGTGTTTTAGTGAATTCTCGGACCGTGTATAGTTGTGCGGCAATTCGTGATTCGCTCATCTCTTTTCCTTTCTTCTCCTAAGTCTGTGTTAGTGAATCGAGGTTTGCATTTATCTTCCTCGCTTTGTCCAACGCCTCATAGATCTCCTTGTAAAGGCGGAAGCGCTGGTCATAAAACGAATGAAACTCTTCTTTTGGCTGGAAGGTGCGGATTGGCACTGCCCATGAATTAATTGATTTTTCCAGGTTCATAATTCCTGCTCCATGGGCGGCAAGAAGTGCAGCACCCATGCATGTCGCTTCAGTGACTTTCATCGTCGTGAGCGGTATACCCAAAATGTCTGCTTTGATTTGCATCCATTTTTCGTTCTTGGCCCCGCCTCCGACTGCCCGAAGATTTGTGAGTTGGAATCCTGCTTGCTTGAGGATTTCGAGATTCCACTTCATTTCATATGTGATGCCGTCCAAGAATGCGCGCAAAACCTCGGCACGGCTGGTGGAAAGAGTAAGACCAAAGATTACGCCAACGCCGTGGGCGTCGAAATGCGGAGTACCGGTAGGTCCAAAGTGTGGGAGCAGAACCACCTTTGAAGGGTCAGGAGACGCCGACTCGATTATTCGGTCATACGGATCTTTGGCTGTCCGGAGTGCCTCCTCTACCTCGTGGATTGCAATATTGTCTCGTACCCATCTGAGTACGCTCCCGCCAGTAATGCTAAACGCCACTGTGGTATATGCGTCTCCAAAGACGTGAGGGTAGGTTGCAAGATTTGCCTTCATCAAGTCAGAGTTCAGTATGGCGCGCTCAATCGAAGGACAGACACACTCCGTAGTGCCAATTGAGTAAGCGGCGAGACCCGGTGATGCAGCGCCACACCCTAATGCGCCGACAGGCTGATCATGTCCACACACTGAAACAAGAGTGGGCGTGCTGAGACCCAGGGAGGTGGCGATTGATGTTTTTACTGCTCCGACAGGCTCACCAGAACGCACGACTTCTGGGAGGCGGTTGACGCTCAGCCCAAGTGCGTCAAGTATTTCTGTTGACCATTTCTTTTTTCTGATGTCGAACAGCATGGACCGTGCGGCCATGGTCATATCTGTCTTTGCTTCTCCTGTGAGGTGCCATGCAATGAGGTCTTGGCAAAACAGGAATTTCCATGTGTTATTCCAATTCTCTGGCTGGTGTTCTTTGAGCCATAGCATTTTGTAAAGCGAGTACATGGAGTATGGTGTATGTCCCGTTATCTGGTAAAGTCGCTCCACGCCGAAATTTTGGCTCCACGGCTCAACTAGCGAAGAAGCGCGGGCATCTGAGGAAACCATTATGTTTCCAAGTACTTTGCCGTCCCGGCTTATGGGTGTGAATGCCTCACCCTGCGATGCGATTCCGATTACAGATATGGGCTCGGCGGCTTGTCGGGCAGCATCGCGGATAACTCTCATGGTTGCGTCAATCACCGCGTTTGAATCCAGTTCACATGCGCCAGGGAAAGGAAAGAGAAGAGGGTACTCCTCATATGCCCGTGCGAGGATTACTCCATTCTCGTCAAACACGGTCGCTTTCACGCCAGTAGTGCCAATGTCTATTCCCATCAGGCTCATATCTCTCTCCGCGATACAAGGACTTGACTTACAGCCGGTCAGCAGAACCCTGGATGTTATACGTGTCGCATACAAGGTGTCTCACTACGCTGGCGACCGCAGCCTGTGCCGCACGAATATCACCGCCCTGGGACAAGACGCCCTCGTATGGCTGGCGGATGTCTGTTGCTATGTTAATCTTTGCAATGCCGTTTCTGATGGCTTCGTTGAGATAGGATTGCTGTACGCCGGACCCGCCGTGCAAGACGAGTGGAATGTTTGTTGCTTCACGAATGGTCCGAAGATGCTCGATATCTATTTTTGCAGCCACTTTTGCTTGTCCCCTCATAGCCTGTGAGATAGGGCCATGTATGGTGCCAACGGAAACCGACAGCCAGTCCACGCCCGTTTCCAGCACGAATATTTTAGCCTCCTTGGGATCAGTGAATCCTTTCTTGTTCTCGAATAGTTCGTCGTACGGAGGGAGAGCCGCTGCTTCATGTCCGAGGACCGCACCCAACTCGGCCTCGACAAGGACGCCTTTGGGGTGTGCCATTTCCACTACCCGCCTGGTCACTGCGATATTCTCTCGCAGAGGCAGGCGTGAGCCGTCAATCATGACGGAGTCGTAACCAAGCGAGATTGCTTCTTGGATGAGTGATTCCCAGTTGCATATGAGACCATCCTCATCAATTACAGGTGTGTGATCCAGATGCAGACTGGTGAGTGTCGGGTCGGCGTATTTGTGGTACTCGTCCGCAACGGCTGATAGGCTCTTGGACTCGAATTTGGTTATCTCTAGACGTGCAACTTGAATCATACCTAGCACGCGGTGTTCCGCCAGTGTACGCGCTATTGGCTCAAGCATTGGGAGGTAAGGGACATTAAACGCAGGTATTACAATGCCAAGGTCTGCTGCGTTTCTTACCGCCTCTTGCAGTCGTCTACCGGTCAGCCGCACATGAGGGGATTTTGAACTATTACTCAACCAAATGGTCATCCTTTCCTGTTGTTTTTGAAGCAAGCAATTTGTACTGCTGCTCGCTAAGGTAGCACCCTACTTAGCATGGCAATCTCGGGTTCCTCACTTTGACCGAGTGGAAATGGTATAAGGCGGTGTTCGACCGCAGAGCGAATGAGTCCCATCATGATCTCGAAATCCTTGTATGCGCTTTCGCCATTGCACGGGTGAACTTTTCCTCCGTCTAGCCATTCGGCAATATCGAGGACGTAGGGAATTTGCTCGTGGTCGGGGTCCCATGTTCCTTCCGTTATATCCCCTTCGAATCCGCGACTTTTGGTTACCGCTCGCCAGCCTGCTCCCACGAAGCATTCAGCAAACCCCTCCGTTCCCTGTACACCAATTCGGGCCTTTCTCCACCAGTAGTCTACTTCTGGCACGTCAGGAGATAGGCTGCCTACTTCGATAAATCCTTTTATGTCACCGGTGAAGCCGATCATTCCACCAATGTGGTCCGGAGAGGGATGATTGTCCGTGAGTTTGCCCCTTCCGTGTGCGTGTCCGATTACCCATTCTACTTCTGGTTCATCAATTAGGAAGCGCATGTAATCAGCCACATGGGTGGTCATGTGCATCATCCAGCCAGTACAATGACCATAGACCGTGTGGATCCGACCAAGTGCGCCGCTGTCTACGATATTTTTTACGCGTCTGAACTGAATGTTATACTTGCGTTGATGGCTTTGAACCGACTTCACGCCGGCTTCATTCAACATCCTCCGAATTGAGATTGCCTCGTTCATCGAAGTCGCCATCGGTTTTTCGTATGCAATCAGTTTGGCGCCGTGTTTTATTCCCAATTCAATCAGTTCGAGGCGAACATCGGGAGGCGTGCAAAAGCAGTATACGTCTGGTTTCGTGGCATTAAGCATCTCTTCAGGGTCATTGAAGAGTGGTGGGTAGCCACAGAGTTTGGCACACTCCTCCAATCTTGTGCGGTCACGGCTGCTCAACCCGACGACTTGAAATCTTCCGCTACGGTGGAATACATCAGCGTGTACTTTTCCTCGCTTTCCACAGCCTGTGATTGCCACTGTGTAGATCTTCTTTGACATTATTCCTCCGCTTCCACTGTCAAGCGATGACACAATTATGTGTTAAGAACTGCAGCAGCCCATATTTCTTGTACAATAGGCTTGGCGCTCTTTGAGGTGCTTATTGGCATGTTGGTAGCCTGCGTTCTCGAGTCCCAAGATTGTCGAGGGTTTCATTCGCGGACCTGAGCCAGAAACTTGGCAAGCAATTGCACGTCCTCGCGGAGCATATCTGGTTTTTCTTCATTGTAAATACCTACGCACACCATATCACAGGGGCGCATTGCACGGGCAGCGAATGACAAAGCCTCCTCTGGATTATTTCGTCCTGCTGCAAGAACCTTATAGTGGATGGCGGGCTTTGAAAGTCCGTTGATGAGTTTGACCATTCGCTCTCTATCCTCCGGCCAGAACCACTCTTGCGCCCCGTGGACATGTTCTGGGTTTTGGTCGCGGCGCATCGAATTGTAGTATGAACACATGTAATAATCCACGTCCAGATTTTCTTCTGCCCACTCAATTACTCGTGGGTCGTGGGCAGCAACCCCAGCGAGCAGACCAGATGAACGAATCATTCGCACCAAACCTTCTATGTGTCCCAGTTCGCCCTTTGCCCATTGGTGATCCATATAACCGCCGTGGATGTGGCAGGCTTTGGCGCCACCATTTATCGCTCGCTCAATGCATATTTCTTGAGGCGCCTCAGAGGGGCAGGTCTGCGCAAACCACTGAATGGTACCTCCTTCAGCCCAGTACTCCTGAATAAAACTCATGACTCGCATGTCTGTTCTTGCCAACACTGTATTAATTCCAAGTGCCTCGGCTTCTCGCAGAAGCGCCTTAATTCTTTCAAATGTAAACCAGGCTTTCATCCTCTCGTCCATCTCGACGCTTTGGTGTGAAAACCCGCTGATTGGATTGGTGCCAAGGATGAATCTGCTCACCCTCAGACAGCCTAGTTCAACCGTCTCCATGTTGTTCGCCCCCTCGGACATCGCGAATCTTGTGAGCACTAAACGGGAATACAGCCAGAGGCGCCGTATCTAAAACTCTGGTTCGAATACTGTTAGTATCCCTACGCTCTTAATGCGCTTTATCAGTCGGCAACGTACCTGGGGATCACATTCTACCAACGCAAAATAATTGTGCGCTGCTCTCTCGACTGCAGACACAAAGTCCTCTAAATTGATGTATGTCCGTCCCGATTTGTCTTGTTTAAAGTGCAGTTGTGGATTGTTGTCGGTATACGCATACTTGCCTTCTTTGACTGTATAACTGTGTAGGAGTTTGCACCTGATCGCATCCCAAAGGTCATCCGGGTCGTATCGTTTGTCGTCGAAGAATTGCCTGACAAAGTCGCGAAAAATTGTGGCGTTGCTGTCGTGCCCGGCGTATAAACAGGCAAGGTAATCAATCACGCATGCGGCAAGAATAAATGCTCCCATCTTTGCGCCACCAGCGGATGCTTTCTTTACATCGCCGAGCGCCATGTTCAAGATCGCATGTTTGGCACGCTCAACTATGGCGTCGTCTTGCATTTCCTGATCCCGTTGCAATTACGGTGTTCGGCAACCGTGGCGGTCCATCCTCCTAGGAAATGGGTTTGGCTTGATATAATCGGCTGTCTATCGGTATACTCAGTGAGGGGGTTCCCAGTGGGATACATTAGGATTGCGCTGGCGCAGATCAATCTAACCGTCGGCGACCTGGCTGGCAACACTGAAAAGATCGTCCATTATACCGAACAGGCAAGAAAAGTCGGCGCGCACATTGTTGCTTTCCCAGAACTTGCCATTACTGGCTACCCGCCTGAAGACTTACTTCTCAAGAATGGTTTTGTGAAGAGAAACATCGAATCTCTCCAGCGGGTCATTGATGGTACAAGGGACATTATTTCGGTTGTCGGTTTCGTGGACCAGCGTGGCGCCTTATGCAATGCCGCGGCGGTGATTGCGGATGGTAAACTTGTGGGTGTTCACCACAAGTTTCTATTGCCGAACTACGGTGTATTTGACGAGGAGAGGTATTTTAGCCCGGGGCAGGACACGAAAGTATTCCGTGCCGGTAATGTGATATTTGCTGCCGAGGTCTGCGAGGACAGTTGGTATGCAGAAGGACCTCACAAATTTCAAGCGCTGATCGGCGACGCCCAACTAGTGATAGTCATCAACTCTTCGCCGTTTCACGCTGGCAAATGGCAATTTCGCGAAGAAATGCTGGCGCAAAGGGCGTCGGAGAATCTTTGCTACTTTGCCTACGTGAACTTAGTCGGTGGGCAGGACGAACTCGTCTTCGATGGTCAGTCGCTGATCATAGCTCCAGATGGTCGAATTATCGCCCGCGGTCCTGCGTTCGAGGAAGCACTCATTGTGGTAGACATTGACCTCGGTGATGTGGAGCACAGGCGGCTCGCTGACACAGGACGTAGCGACGAAAAGAGGAGAGTGGCAGGCGGAGCTCCCAAGGTAGAAGTGGTTGACATTTCCCCACTAGCGCTTTTGGAGACCACCGCGGAACCGCTGACGCACCTCTCAGAGCCACCCGAACGCCTAGAAGAGATATATAAAGCCCTTGTGCTTGGAACGCGTGACTATGTCGAGAAAAACGGCTTCGAGAAAGTGGTGCTGGGACTTAGCGGAGGGATTGATTCCGCGCTTACATGCGTTATTGCCATGGATGCATTGGGTAAGGAGCGCGTAGTGGCAGCAATCATGCCATCACAGTATTCATCTGAGGCAACTCAGAGTGATGCAGTAAGACTCGCAGAGAGTCTGGGCATCCAACACTACTACATACCTATCCAGCAGATTTTCGAGGCATATTTGACGACTCTTGCCGAGCCTTTCAAAGGGACTCAGCCTGGAGTTGCAGAGGAAAATATCCAGGCAAGGATCAGGGGTAATATCCTTATGGCTCTTTCGAACAAGTTCGGCTGGCTAGTGCTAACCACCGGAAATAAGAGTGAGATCGCCGTGGGCTATACAACACTGTATGGCGACATGGCGGGTGGCTTCAATGTGCTGAAAGACGTTCCGAAGACTTTGGTATATGAGTTGGTGGAGTATCGCAACAGCCGGGGAGTGGTGATCCCGGAGAGTATTATTGAGCGTATTCCTTCTGCCGAACTTCGTCCGGGTCAGAAGGACGCTGATACGTTGCCTCCTTATGAGATACTCGATCCAATTGTTCATGCGTACGTCGAGCAAGACAAGAGCGTCGGCGAAATCATTGAAATGGGCTTTGACGAAAATGTTGTTAGACGCGTGGTGCGAATGATTGACCAGAATGAGTATAAGCGCAGGCAAGCCCCACCGGGAATAAAGATCACTCCAAAGGCATTTGGGAAGGACAGACGCCTGCCTATTACAAATAAGTATAGAGAGTAGCAATGGAGTTGAGAAAGCAAGTACTGGTCGTCGGAACAGAATCAGACAATCCGTTTGCAATTGATATTGCCGTGTTTTGCAATCAAGGAACCGACATCGCGGACATTCTCTCCCTCAAGACGTTTGCAAACACTGAATTCTGCCCGCGGTTTATCAGTGACGAAAATGACCTTTCTGATATAGGCCGAAAACTCGAAGAAACCACTGTCGTGATTGTATCCACTGCCTCGAATGTGCTCAGCAGGAACGAATTGGCCTGGCGCAACCTGCTCATCGCTCGTGCGGCGCGAGACAACGGCGCCAAGCAAGTGATCCTTGTAGAGCCTGACCTTTTCTTCAGCGCGCAGGACCGTGGCCCCAGAAAAGAGCATGGGGACGTAGATTTTGAGCGAGACATCTACGACTACAAGAAATTCGATGGTCAGCCATTTACCAGTAGGTTTTATGCGGAAGCACTGGCGCTAGCGGGTGTTGATGGTGTTATCACAGTACACAACCACTCAGCCTCCGTGGTTAGGTTATTTAATGAAGTTATGAATGGGCGCTTTCTAAATCTTAGCCCGGCTGAGGTTTTCGCAAACTACATCCGGAATTCAGACGTGACGCCGAACCTCCACTCTTCGGGTCTTTTGATCTGTGCACCAGACCGTGGCGCACGTGAATTTGCTGCGGAGGTTCACAGACACCTGGGCATCCCATCGGCTGAGTTGCTTTTTATAGCCAAACAGCGTCGGGGCGAACGGAGCGTGTCTAGCCTGATTGATGACGACTCACCATGCCCTGTTGAAGGTATTACTGGCAAAGACGTGATCGTTCTGGATGATATGGTGCGCACGGGCGGCACGGTTACTGAGTGCTGCCGACTGCTGAAGGAGGCTGGCGCTAAGCGAGTCGTTTTTTTTGTTACCCACTTCTACTCTTCTCCCGAGGTTCGTGAAAATCTGAACACGCCAGCGCTTGACGAGATAGTGACTACCAATACTATCCCAGCGATCTTGAATCGAGATATGCAGGGTAGACTGCGCCGCAAGATGACCGTACTTAAACTGGAAAAATGGATTTCGCGCCATATACTAGATTTCCTTGGTCTTGAGCCCTCTGAGGCAAGCGAGGAGATGTACACCGTAGATATGTCGTCTAAGAACCCACGTTGGCGCCCGGCTCCGCTCCTTCGTTGATGCGTCTGGCAAAGTGAGAATGAACACCTGTGCATTACGCTTGCTTTAAAGACGTTTTTGGTTTCCATGAGAGCCAACGGGGCATTGAGGCTTCTACACAGATATAGCAAGTGGAAGCCAGTTCTGCACTTTGGCGAAATGCTGGTCGGTGAAAAGTCGAGGTTTACGGCAAGCCGGGCGAGTGTTTGGCTTAAGCGTGTTCCTGGGTATGCAGAAAACAAATAGCATCTATATTCCAAAAGGGTCATTGAAGGCAGCATTGTGCGAAGCAGAGCACGGAGGGCACTGCGATAGAAATCGAATTCATCGGCGACCTGCCTGTCGTACGTGTTCCCAGGGAAATTGACCTGAGTAACGTTGGTGAGTTCGAGGGACTACTCAGGGCAGCATGCCAGGAGTCACCATTTGGCTTCCTTGTGGACATGTCTCAAGTGAAGTATCTAGATGTCAGTGGGCTGAAGGCAGTGCTTCGTGTGTGTCGAGAAGTGCATTCGGCGGGAGGAGCAGTCGCCCTGGTGGCAGAGGGAATAGCCCGCAGGTTGTTTGAAGTGGTGAGCGCGGGCGGGTATCCTGGTCTATTCATATGCGCAAGTGTTCATGCTGCTCGAGATGCACTCTTGAGTTCTTGGGCAAGACAAAATAATGCAAAGCGAACCTCCGAGTAGTAACGCGAAGGGATCTGAAAGTCACCAGATAGATCCTGGGGCGAAGTGGCCCTGGTGGCTAGGTTATCTAGTCGTCATTGTGTTGGAAGTCATTCTAACCGCAGTGCTAATGGCGCTCAAGCCGTATTTGCCTCTTGGTCATTTTCCAATCTGCTATATTCTCATAATCATGCTTGCTGCCTATTTGTTTGGCGAGGGTCCTGGGATCCTATCGTTCTTTGTAGGCTTGTTCGCATTCGACTACTTCTTCGTGCCACCCCTGGGCACGCTGTTTCCGCTGGGCGAAACGAGTATGGGTTGGGCGGCGACCACAGCCTTCTTTATTGGCACTGTAATCGTGGGCATATCAATGACGCTCATTCGGAGATCGAGACGGAAGGTCATGCGTGCGCTTGCTCGAGCGGAAAGAGAAATTGCTGAGCGCGAAAAGGTAGAGCAAGCCTTACGGGAAAGCCGAGAAGATTTGCGCCGGGCACAGGCAGTGGCTCACATTGGAAGTTGGCGTCTGGACGTTCAGCGAAATGTACTTTGTTGGTCCGACGAGGCCTACCGTATATTCGGCTTACCTATCGGGACCCCTCTTACTTATGAGACCTTCCTGGCTCATGTCCACCCTGATGATAGACAATTTGTTGATGAACGCTGGAAAGCGGCTCTGGCTGGCGACGCATATGACATAGAACATCGGATCATTGTTGGCGGCGAAGTCAAATGGGTGCGGGAAAGGGCAGAACTCGAATTTGACGAGCATGGGACACTGCTCGGTGGTTTTGGCACTGTGCAGGACATCACAGACTTGAAGAAGGCTATGGAGGCACTTCGGGAGAGCGAAGAACATAGGTTGGACTTCTACCGACGGACGATTACTGCGGCGACGGACGGAAAACTAGTCTTTACTGATCGAAAAGAGATCGAAGCACTAGCCGGCCCCAGCATCGGATCTTGGGATTTACGTACTCCTGGTGATTGGACCATCGCAAGACACGAGATCCAAGACCTTGCGACCGCTGAGGGAATGGACCCCGAATCGCGCAGTAGGTTCATAGTGTGTATCGGCGAGGCAGCAACAAACGCACTTAAGCACGCGGGCGGAGGCGTAATCTCCATACACAAGACGTCTGATGGTCTCTTGGGTCTGATATCAGACAAAGGCGCGGGAATTGAGGCACTGTCACTACCAGAGGTTGCTCTGAAACGAGGTTATTCCACGGCTGGCACGCTTGGTATGGGCTATAAGGTGATGCTCTCCCTCAGCGACAGGATATTCTTGGCCACTGACGATGCGGGCACCACAGTGGCGGTCGAGGTCAGTCTTTGCACCAGCGAGACAGGTGTTCCGCCGGACTCAACAACCAACGGTATACTAGCAGGGTGAGGCCACGCTTTTTCTTATTATTCTCTATGAAGGACGGTGAGCGAGACAATGAACGAACTGTTCAGGAAAATTAGTGCCGAGGACGTTGCTGCCAACCCATTTAAACTCATGCTCAAGGACTGGATGCTCATTACTGCAGGTCCGCCTGACGACTACAACACCATGACTGCCGGATGGGGTGGACTTGGCGTTTTGTGGGGGCGGGAAATTGCTTTTTGTGTTATCAGGCCTGTACGCCACACATATCAGTTTATGGAAAAGAACGAAAACTTTACTTTGTGTTTTTTCGCTGAGGAGTACAAGGATGCATTGCAGTTCTGTGGGACAAAGTCTGGCCGGGAGGTACGAGATAAGGGTCGTGCTGCTGGGTTGACGCCAATTCCAGGCTCACTGGAGAATACGACTGCGTTCGCCGAGGCATCGCTTGTATTCGAGTGCCGCAAGATCTACTTTGAGGATTTGGATCCGGCGCATTTCTTGGATCCCAAAATCGAGGAATGGTATCCCCAGAAGGATTATCATCGTCTTTACGTCGGAGAAATACGGGCGGTCTGGAAGAAGTAATCCTGCACTACCAGAGGTCTTTTAGCAATTGAATCATGTATTTGAAGTTTTCAAACTTTGCATTCGCGGGAACGGCGTGGTCGACCGCAGGGATCCAGCCAAGTCGCGCGTAGAGTCTCTTCGCCTTGGGTATTACCTCGGCTTCTACATCGGCTTTTCCTCCTATTAAGCAACGTTTGTCCAGCCCTCCGATGAACAGGAAGGAGGGATATGCCTCTGCATACTCGATGATATCTTGTTGAGCCGCTATCTCCACAGGGCTTGTGCCGTCTATGCCTGCTTCAATCCATAAGGGTATGAGTTCGCTTATGTGGCCATCGGAGTCTACGAATACCTTCTCTGCACAAATCCTCTTGGCTTCGTTTACTAACTCACGATATCGTGGAAGAAATTTGTCCCTGAACATTGCTGGCGACACCATGGATGCGGTCTTATATGCCATGTCTTCGTTTATCATCAGGTTGTCAATGCGTGCTCCAGCGACATGTGCGCGCAGTAGGCGAACATTGAAATCCAAAATGAAGTCAAGCATCTCGTCAATTAGTTTTGGCTGGTCGTAGAAGGCAATGGATAGCCCCTCAAAACCCATCCACTGGCGCATTGTCCAATAGAATCCCTGAATGGTGAGCATCACCGGTCGCTCGACAAAATGTGAGCGCCTTACTGCTTCGTCAAACCCCTCGCCTCGGCGCAGGTTATCGTCAGCGTCGTAGCGCTCCTTCATCCTTAGAAAGTCCTCACGATTCTCGACGGGAAACTTCAGCCACTTTCGGGTGACAAAACCACTCCCCTGCGCATCGCGGCGTTCCATTCGAAGCGCACCTTCCTCGTCGTAATAGGTCACTACTCCGTTCTTCTCTTCTACGATGATTGGTTCGAACTTTGGGCAGTGGGAAGTATTGAGCGGTATACCCTCGAACCAGTCGTAGCCAAGCAATTCGGCTGTGGTAATCCCTTCTGGGTGTCCTTGTTTAACCCACTCGTCCATAGTGGCTTTGCGGGTAGCGAATGACCAGATGAAGGGCTTGTCGGGTCTGCGGAAGTCCATCATTGCACGATATCGCTCTCGTGGTGACAAGGGCTTATTCGTCGATTTATGATTCGAGACTGGATTGCACGCAGAGGAACACATCTTCGTATGGTCAATTTTCGGGTGGCAGGTCAGTCTCCGTTAACCCACTCGTGCTTCCAGATAGTTTGAGCGGCTCCACGGGTACGCGTACTACCGAGACATCATCCACCCATGCACGTGCCCTGGCGTGTTGCCTTAGAACCTGGATCAATACCTCGATACTGTCTGTTCCTGCGGGTGTTGTATAAGGCATTCGGAACTCCTGCCAGTCGCCGGTTGGGACAACCGCCTCGCGAACCCAGTTTAGCACTCTTGTGCCACTCCTGGCGTTTACTCTGAGTCCATAAAGGGCGGGGACATTATTTGGTCCTGGATATTCCAATGAGCGAATCCAGAAAGAAATCCAGTATTTTTCTCCTGGTCCCGCCGGAATACGCTTAATTATGCTTGATGACTTGCAGTCCCAGAGCATGGCACAGCGTTGACCCGAATGCGGTCTTTCTCTTGTACATGCGACTGAGCCCTTTTTTGGTTCATCATTAACCAATTCAGGTTTCCTGCCTGATTCGAAGCCACCATCTTCATAGAGGTTTTGAAGTCCAGAGTCGGGTGTTGTATCAGTAGCATTAAGTGAGTTTGGAGCAGATATTTTGTGCATTGCTAGGACCGCTTGGGCAGATTGTGCTATTACAGGGTCGTCGTCCTCGCTCAATCTCTTCCAAGCGGGGTCAACAGGATTCGCATTAAACGCTGACTCAAAGCCGCGATCAATCGCCTGGTGTACCTCCTGAGGTATTTCGCCCACTTTGATCATGTCATAGGGCTCTCGGTAGATCAGATGCCACTGTTTTATTGGATCCTTTTCCATTACATCAACTTTGTATTTAGCCTTTGTGCGTGCATACCGGAGGGCCTGACGTGCCTTTTGCTCAGCCTCCGCGACGCTCTTGCAATCCGGAAGTGACCTGACCAGCCAGTATTCTTGGTCACACATGTGCACAAATCGGAAAATTGCTTCCACAATAGTGATGCGTTGGCGGACCTTTGGGTCATGCGCTTTTTCCAATGCTTTCGTCAGCCATCTTAGTGCGCGATCCGCACCCTCTGCCGTCAAGACTTGAAACTGTGCATAGTCATGGTCTAAATCAAGATCGCTTCGGTCTGGACCGTATGGGTGAGGCGGTGACGTCTCCTTGAGCCATTTCTCGTAATCACGTTCGAGCGTCTCATAGAAGTTTTGCATTTCCTTTGCGGATTCGCCGAACATGTCGGAGTAATAGCGTGCCAGAATCTTATTTTCGTCTAGGCGCGGGTCCCACATCATTTCTGCCACCACAATTGCCGCATGGGCATCGAGTGGATAGGTTGGGTTGAACTCCTTGTAGTAACCTCGTGCGACGCCGCTGCCCACCATGTATCTTATTCGCCGTGCCTCCTGGTGGGGGTTGATCTTCGGGATTATGAACCACCGGTCATCGTGATACCCGTAATGCCCCATGTTCTTCGCACCGGCTTGCATCCAGGAATCCCAGCCGGAGTATAAACCGCGCCCCATGGCACAATAGAATGGCACAAGATTCGGATGAAGTTTTACCGTCGTTGGTGGGAAACGCAAGCCGCCATATGCGAGAAAGCCAATCAGCCTGTCCGGATGCTTTGATGCCACCTTCTCGGCAACCGCGTTTATGAACTTGACATAACGATCTGTCACCTGCGCTGTATTTGTGTCTGACTCCGGTGTGTCCATCGCTCGGCAATTGGCGCATTCACAGTGTCCCGCGCCGTCATTCACCGAAAGAGCATGACATATTCTGTTTGGATCACGGTCGAAGGCTGCAATAATTTTGTCTGCACATATCTGGACCACCTCTGGATTGCTCACGCACGGTTGCCAGTTGATCTTGCCGGTTGGTACGTATCGGATACCGTTTATTTCGGGAAAGTACTCCGGATGGGTTTGCCCATACTCCTCAGGTGGAATCAAGGAGAAAAAATTGTGCATCATTGAAAGAGTTGTCCCGCATCTATACCAGAAGAACATCCAGGGTGGGTCGCCTTCTTTGCGGCTCAATTCCCATCCTTTTGGATTGAAACCCACGTGTCGGCTGATGAAGTACGGCCAGTCAACCCAGTTCAACTTTGGAATTGAAAGATTTGGCTTCACCTCATAGACATCTCCTATTCCACCTGGCTCGGTGGGCCAGTACCGTCGGACACCTAGGCACTCGCGAACGAATGAGTATGCCCCATAGTTTGTTCCGATGTCCAAGTTTCCGCGAATGATTAGTGTATCTCGGTTTTCGGTCTTTATGACGAAGCCGTGCACATTTGGCAGGGTGAGTTTGCCATAGTGGATTGGGGGGAACTCAGTTGCCGTATGCCTGCTGACCTCGGTTTGCCCAAGATATATAGCCGGTCCACCTGAATAGGGTTCCTGCACGATTTCAAAGTTGCCACCTGTAACCAGGCGGAGATAAGTCTGCAAAAGCAATGCGCACCTTTGCTCATTGTTTGACGGCTGAGCAGGTATGACTATTTTGCACTGGGGTTTCCCCTCCTTCGCAATAATGAAGTACCCCGGTTCGCCCACTTGTTTCGGTGGTGCCCAATTGAAGTCAACCTTAGTCACTGGCAGGATCTTCGGATGCCATTCCTTTGACTCCGCCTGCCGGGACAACACAAGCGAAAGCATAGAAAGCAAAGCGACTAGCCTCAAGCGACGTCCCTCCTATTCAACCTTATGATTCGTCTTTACCCCACATTTATCCTATCCCTTGCCTTCGGTCCAAACCTGTGCTAACCTTGAGGTACCAGTTGGTTCGAAGGAGGCTGGCACTTCGTGAGTCCGCGACTGATATATGCACTACAATGGGTCAGTTGGAACACAGCACTTGCCATGATTCCTGTAATTGCAGCGTATTACATTCGCCGCCTTTCTGTTCAATCTGGGAGAGGGCTCAAGGCTAGGCTATTGGCGGTATTGTTGGGGGTTATCTGGCTTGCGTTTTTGCCGAACACGTGTTACCTCTTGACAGAGTGGCGGCACTTCCTCGATGCGGTTGGCTATTCCCAGTTGTTTGCGCGGTGGAAGAATGATAGCCGATCTGCTCTCGAACTGGCTACATATATGATGTTCTATCTTGCCTATAGTGGCGTCGGCGTGCTCACGTTCACTCTGGCAATCAGACCGATAGCCATGTCAGCAAGAGAACGTGGCGCCACGCTATGGGTATGGGGATTTCCTTTTTTCCTTGCAATGGCCGTTGGTGTTTACATGGGCTTGGTCTTGAGATTCAACAGTTGGGACCTATTCCTTCGTCCCACACAGGTCTGGGCGGTGGCCATCGCACTTATCCACCGCCCGGTGTTGAATATGTTCATACTCGGGTTTGCCGTGTTCTTGTGGCTCGTCTACCTGGCTATGGACATTTGGGTAGATGGCTTCCAAATGCGCCTAAACCGCTATCTCAGTAAGTGAACGATTCTGGTGGGAACAATCCAGGGTACGTGTGTCTCCAAAGTCAGTTGCACGGGTGAATGTCACTCGTCGGACGGAACAACGACGCGGGATCTTTCTAGGACGATAACCTTCCAAAGGACCGTGTTTTGGCGTCCTACTTTGAGCGAGTGGCCTTTTGTTTGGGAATGACATAGGAGTGCGTGTCACTAACAAAGTTATCGCAGACTACGGTCACATAATTCCGGTTTCACCCGCGGTTGATCTTGCCGGCTGGAGCACATTGCTTTACGTGAATTCCGAACCTGGTATATAATTAGGCACAATGTCGCTAAACTCAGGCGTGAGCACACGAACGCCAAGGGGGACGATTATCAAATGTCAGACGAAGTTTCTACACTGCAAAAGGCACGTGCATCTTATCAACCAAAATTGCCAAAAGCGCTCCGTGAAGAGCCGATCAAGATCGAACTTGGTGAACCTACCAGTCCTGCAACGGACCAGATTGAGATCGAATCGCTATTTCCCAACACTTATGGGCAGCCCATAGCCATCATAACTCCTGGGTCCGGCAACCTGGTCAGCACACCACTAAGAATCGGCGTTGTGTTATCAGGAGGACCGGCGCCTGGTGGTCACAATGCGATAGCCGGTCTATTCGATGCTCTCAAGCGCGCCAATTCACAGAGCAGGTTATTCGGCTTTCTAAAGGGGCCTGGCGGTGTGATTAAAGGCAAATACAAGGAATTGACTGCGGAGATCATTGAGCCGTATCGGAACACAGGTGGCTTCGATATGATAATGAGCGGACGAGACAAGATCGAGAAACCAGAGGAATTGGCCTCTTGTAAGAAGGTTTTTGAAGAACTTGACCTGGATGGCTTGGTCATCATCGGAGGAGATGATTCCAATACCAACGCTGCTGTGCTGGCTGAATACCTGAAGGCTCAGGGGGCAAAAACCAAGGTAATAGGTGTGCCGAAAACAATTGATGGTGACATGAAGAATGAATACATCGAGGCTTCTTTCGGCTTCGACACAGCGGCGAAGGTCTATTCTGAACTAATTGCCAACATCTGCCGAGATGCCATTTCATCGGTCAAGTACTGGCACTTCATCCGCTTGATGGGTCGTGCCGCGAGCCACATCACCCTTGAATGTGCTCTTCAGACTCACCCGAACATAGCCCTGATTTCTGAGGAAGTTCAGGCAAAGGGTACCACTCTCGAAGAGATCGTGAGTTACATCACAGATGTGGTGGTCAAGCGCGCTGAGGCAGGAAAGAACTACGGCGTCTTGCTTGTTCCTGAGGGACTTGTCGAGTTCATATCGGACATCAAAACGATGATTGATGAGTTAAGCACGATCCTGGGCAAAGACGAAGAGTATATCAGCCGCTTACCCGATCACTCAGAGCGTCTGCAGTATATTACTAGTTTGCTTAGCGAAGGGAGCGCAAAAGTATACGGTTCGCTTCCGACTGATATCCAGGAAGTGCTGCTCAAGCGCGATAGTCACGGCAACGTCCCGCTATCTCAGGTTGAGACAGAACGGCTACTGATTGATCTTGTGTCGGACAGGATTCGGTTCATCCAGGCTCACGAAGGTAAAGACTTTGTGAAATTCAGCCCACTCTCGCATTTCTTTGGCTATGAAGGACGTTGTGCTGCTCCGTCGAACTTCGATGCAGACTATACTTACTCGCTTGGATACGCAGCGGCTCAACTGATTCGCGGTGGCTTGAGTGGGTATACAGTGATGATTAGAAATCTGACCAGACCATCGGACGAGTGGATTGCCGGCGGTGTCCCAATAACGATGATGCTAAATATGGAGACCCGGAAGGGGAAACGCGTACCCGTAATCCGTAAGTCGCTGGTTGACGTGGATGGGCGCCCATTCAAAGAGTTTGCAGCGATGAGGGATAAGTGGGCGCTCGAGGATTGCTACTCATTTGCGGGACCGATCCAGTATTTCGGACCGCCAGAGATCTGCGATGCTACTACTAAGACGCTTGCTCTTGAGAGGCAAACATAAAGGAAGTTCACTTGCCTAGGTTATCCAGAAGACTCAATACGCGGCTGTCGTCAGGTCTGAGGCGGAGTGCCTCCTTCAGATGGCTGACCGCCTCACCTGACCTTCCGAGTCGGAGAAGACTTAGTCCCAACTGATAATGCGCCTCAGCCATATCTGGCTGCAAGCGTACCAGTTCCTCAAATTCTTTCACGGATTCCTCTAATCGTCCTTGCCTAGCCAGGAGCAGCCCTAGGTTGTAACGTATCTCGCGGTTTTTCGGGGCATTTGCGACTGCTTTCTCGAGGTGCCAGATTGCTTCGTTGGGTCTGCCTTCAGCAGCCAGGATTACTGCGAGATTCGCGTGGCTCCTAGCGAAATTCGGGTCAATCTCAAGGGATTTGAGCAGGAACATTTTGGCTTGTTCGGTATAGCCCTGTGCGATTAGGACTCCAGCGACATTGTAAAAGGCTTCAGGATCTCTTGGCTTTCTTTTGAGGACTTCTCCGTACGCCACCAGTGCCTCATCGAGCCTTCCTTCATTCATGAGAAATAGCCCAAGGTTCTTGTATGCCATCGTGCTATTTGGATTCTTCACGATTGTATCACGCCACAAAACTTCCTCATCATGGTATATGAGTGCTTGCCTCCACGTGAGTACTGTCAAGACACAAAGCACGATTGCCGGAAATATGTAGTTTGTCCTTGAATTGGTACCGGCAAGAACGTAGCCTGCAATTGCGATAGGCGCTAGCGAAGCAACATATTGATAATGGTCGGCTACGAATGAGTACTTGAAAGTGTAGACCGAGACGAACCCAAGGGTAGGGGCAAGTGCACATACAAAGAATAGAGATGCTGCAATCGGGAGTTTCCCAATTCTTGCTCTCCATTTCCAAATAGCCAACGCAACCGTGATGCAAAGCACCAGCCATACGTACTGGGCAGGGTCGCGCGTATCAAGTTGCCAGCGCGGGTAACTGAATGTCAACCGGACTGGGAGAATCAACTTGCCAATGTAGAACCATATCGCACGCGAGGCAATTAGTATGCGCTGGAGAAATGTGAACGCAAACTCTGGTCCCTTTGTTCCTTGGTGATTCTGTTCCCACCACACCGATACGATAGCCATGGCAACACTAACCAAGACGAATGGCAGGAGTTGAAACCCTCTCTTGGCTACTCCATCAACCACCAAGGGCATGGGTTCCCTGGATGACTTGTGTGGTGTCTTGCTGGATCTTAACGCCCCGTTTCTTAACCAGAGTAGTATTAATAGTGTCACCGGCAGTGTGCAAGCGGTTGTCTTTGCAAGAAGTGCGGAAATGGCAAATAGTAGTGCAGTTATGTAGTAAACGTACTTTTCCTTGTCGAGAAAGTTGATCCATGCGGCGAGGGACGACAGGTAGAATATTGTCGAGAGGGTATTCTTTCGTTCGGTGATCCAGGCAACAGATTCAACGTTTACAGGATGTATTGCCCAAATCGCTGCAGCAAGCCACGAACCGCGGATTCTCAGTTTACTTAGGATAAGCCATACAAGGAGAGCATTAGCGTTGTGGAGGATTATGTTGGTCACATGATAACCGGTTGCATTCATTCCCCATATTGAGTGTTCGAGGCGAAACATCGTGTACACCAGCGGGAAGTACTGTGACGGCGAATCTAGTGAAAACCAGATCCGCCGCAAGCCATCAGGCGCTACGATCAATGGGTTCTTTGTCAGGTAGACGTCATCATCCCAGATGTAGCCAGCCTTCATGGCTGGGACGTATGCGGCAGTCGTAAGAAGCAGGATTGCCATTATGCCCAAGAGTTTCTGTTTTCTGATATGCTTGTTCTCTTTGCGCATGCGTGGTAGGGCTCGTGAATTCTCAAAAGTCTTCGGAGTCTCCAATGTTTACAAGACCAATTTTTTCAAAAGGAATCGGGCGAAATCCAATTTTGCGCGCAGCCGAATCGTCCTTCAGTCGGAAATCATTTTTCGCAGTATCTACAAAGCCGGGGTCTATATCTACCAGGTTGTTCTTTATGCTTATTGTTGCATCATAATTCTGGCTGTAAATCCTTAGCCACTCACCCCCGACGGAGATATTCCTTTCAATCACATTATACTTTGGCTTGCCGGGCTCATCATCGTAAAGAGTTAGAAGTTCCGGATAGCGATCTTTCCAGGGTGCGTGTCTAAAGTTCACTGCTTCCAGTCGCTCTTTCATGAAGCCTTCCACGGTTGCCTGTGCCCAGTTTTCACCTCGGTTGTCCAGGTGCACAGACGGAATGCATTCAATGAAGATGTTATTTTCAATGACGTTGGCTCGACCGCCTCCAATGCACACTCCCATTTTTCCTTTATAAATGATGTTACCTGCGACGAGTACATCACTGAAGTTGTCATCTAAATAAATGGAGCGTACATCGGCGCCGCCCATGTCATGGATATAGTTGTACCGGATCACGTTTCGGCGGCATGAGAAGTCGCGTCCAGCATATATTCCTCCAGCGTCGCTTGTTTCCATACATACGTGATGTATCTCGTTGTACTCGATTATGTGTTCGTTGCCGTGGAAGATGATAGCGCTGTGTGGAGCATCATGTATCAGATTGTGTGCTATACGTACCCCAACACCCTGTACGGAAATCCCTGGATGGTAGGTGCTTGACCAGCGGCTGAAGTGATGAATACGATTGTTTGCTATAAGGCACTCCGATGGCTTCAATGAGAGCCGGTCACCGCTATTGATGCTGATTCCACCATCGCCTGTGTTGCATATCTCACACGATACAATGCGGCTATTCAAGGTATTGTCTAGCGTTATGCCCACGGTACCAGTATTGCGAATGATGCAATCTGCAATTTCGAGATGCGAACCTCCTCTGACTTCTACTCCTTTGCCCCTGGTGCATTCCAGAGTGAGGTCTCTTATACTCACATACTCCACGTTGTCCAGCGCAATCATAGGTTCCTCGAGTATAGACACAACTGCCTGGTGCTTGTTGATTGGACCTGGCGGCCAGAAATATAGGACGCCTTGCTTTCGGTCTATATAGTACTCACCGGGCTGATCCAGTTCTTCTAGAATATTGAGGGCATAGTACCTGGCGCCTGCCTTGTAGCCATACACTCCATGAGGTGGCTCCGTAGAAATCACTTTGGCCTGGGTGTCAATTGTTCTCACTTTTTCGTACGAGTCTGCCCAATCCCACGTCCAATACCCATGAAGCCAGATATCATCGGACGCAAGCCAGCGTTGCGGTCGGTCACCCTCATATACAAATCTACCTGCGCTCGGTCCGTCTGGCACTCCTGCAATTCTTGCCCACCCATCATTCGGCCAACGGGCTAGTATCATTGGACTATCCTGGAAGAAAAGTTCCATATGGGCCGGGGCAGAGCCCATGCCAAACCCCCGCCTGCTTAGTTTGCCATATTCCGTGATGCCTTGGGCTTTTAAGTCGGCTTTGAGTACCTTGCCACGTGCTTCGGGATGAATCCGCGCCAAGGCATCGGTTTCTTTGAGCGGTTCGAAACCTTTGACCACCGCGCCACCAATAATCCTCGGCGCTGTGCCAGGCCATGCGCGGTAGGTGATTGGTGATTCATGCGTGCCGGAATCTTCCTTGGTAAGATGAAACGAAGTGAGTCGAAAGTACTCACCACCATGTACCCAAACGGTTATTCCTCCTGTGGGAAGCCCATTTTCTTTCTTCAGAGCACGGATAGCTTCTTGCGCGGCCTCAAGTGTGGCAAAGGGCTTTCTTTTTGTGCCAGGGTTTTTGTCATTTCCGTTTGGTGCGACGTGCAAATCGAGCGATGATGCAGGACCCCCTACAATTAACGCAAGCATGAGGATAAGAATTGCCTTCATGGCTCCTCCTGTCAAAAAGACTCCTCTTTATCATAGCATTGCTGCTTAGAGTCACGCAGCCTCAGAGTAATCGTCTGTTGCGAATTCACACGCAGAGAATCTGCAGATCTGTGGGATTGCCTGACATCCGATTTCTTGTGAACCTGTGCCACCAAAAAACATTCTGGTTACTCAACGATATATAGCCTTGCAAGATTGGTATATTGGGCGACCTGGGATTCAACCCACGATTGATCTTTGCCGAGTTCGGAAGCCATAATTTGTGCAACCCTCGGTGCCATTTCTACGCTCGTGCGCGCGCCCAGAAGAAGAGCGCGGGTTCGGCGCGACAGCACATCCTCTACGGTTCGAGCCATCTCATGGCGTACGGACCAGACAACCTCGCCCACAAGGTAAGGCATTTCTGGGTGAAGTCGTTCGGCGTAATCTGGTCTTTCTCGTATGAGTGCTTGAATCGCTGGAGCGTCCGAACCGTAAGTCTTGAGATGACCAAATCGTTCGGGATTCCTATGGTACCCATGGATTGGGAGGTTTGACGTTACGCACTCGCGAACCTCAAGATCACCTAGGAGCGCAGCCTGGTCCACGACGTCTTGAGCCATCTTGCGATAGGTAGTCCATTTTCCACCTGCAATCGTGATTAGTCCAGTTTGTGAGATATGGACGACATGGTCGCGTGATAAGGCGGCTGTGCTTTCAACGTCTTCTGATCCAACCAATGGTCGTATGCCCGCGAAGGCGCTCCTTATATCGCTCGGAGTGGGATCCTTGGATAAGTACCGCGCTGCATGACCAAGTAGGTAGTCAATTTCTTCGGGGAAAGGTCTTGGTTCTACTATTACGTCATGTATTGGTGTATCAGTGGTGCCAACAATTACCGAATCATACCACGGGATTGCAAACATTACCCGACCATCGTCTGTGTGCGGCACCATGATAGCCGAATCCCCAGGCAGGAATGACCTGTCAAGTACGATGTGAACGCCCTGGCTAGGGGCAATCAGTGGTTTCACCGAAGGATCGTCGAGCCTGCGGATGGAGTCTGCGAATGGACCGGTTGCGTTGATCACCACTTTGCCGCTTGCTTGAATCTCTTTGCCGGTCTCAAGGTCTATTGCTTGTATCCCCGTTATGACTCCGCTGGATTTGACAAGTCCGCGGACCTCCACATAATTCGCTAATGTGGCTCCCTGCTCAGCAGCCGTCTGTACCATATTGATGACAAGTCGGGCATCGTCAAACTGCCCGTCGAAGTATATAACGCCACCGCGCAGTCCCTTTGTTTCTATGGTTGGGATGTGCTGGACGGTCTTTTCCAGTGATAGCAATCGTGACCGCCCAAAGCCCTGTCTCCCGGCCATGATGTCATAAACCTTCAGTCCAAACCCATAAAAGCCGCCTTCCCACCAGTCGTATCGTGGAACTACAAATGGAAGGTCATGTACAAGGTGCGGAGCATTCTGCCTGAGTAAACCGCGTTCACGGAGAGCCTCGAGGACCAACGAGATGTTGCCCTGCTGAAGATATCTTACTCCCCCGTGGATCAGTTTGGTGCTTCGGCTCGATGTACCTTTTCCAAAGTCGTACCTTTCTACAAGTAGTGTGCGATACCCTCGAGAGGCTGCATCAATGGCGACACCGACGCCTGTGGCGCCGCCACCGATGATGATGATATCCCATGGTTCGTGGCTCGTTTCCAATTCTTGGATGATCCCGTTTCGATTTAGTGTCATTTTTCAGGGTATTCCTCATGTACATTTCTCTACGGCAACATGGGCTCAGGAGTAGGACGAATGTAGACCAATGTCGTTGCCGGTGTTAAACCTAGGGGGTACTACTCGTCAGACCCGGCCTGGCCCCGAAGCCAGCGTTTACCCATTTGATCTTTGAACCTCCTGGCGTATGTCTCACTAGGGGCAAATTCGTCTCCAATTCGCTCAAGCCATTTCTTGAGTTCTGCCTCCATCTTTTCCTGAATACTTTTCGCTTCGGGCTTGTCTATCAGGTTGTTCAACTGGTAAGGGTCTTTCTCATTGTCGAAGAGCACATATCCCTTGTTGCGGAAACGGGCATAGGTGTACCGTTCTGTTCGGACTCCACGCCATTCTCCGCCCTGTCCTTTCTTGTTTCCACCCACAATTCGCTGCAGTAGGATAGACTGTGGTTTCTTGCTACTCTTTCCCAAGACGACATCCGACAAATCTAGCCCTTGGACCGCGTTCGGGACAGGGATGCCACAGAGCGACAAGAGTGTCGGCATCACATCCACTGAGTTGAATAGTACGTCGGTTTTTGTGCCTGCCTTGATCTTTTGCGGATAGCGCATAATGAATGGAATATTAATTGCCTCTTCATAAGGTACGTTCTTCCCTTGCAGCCCCTGACTACCTAGCATATCCCCGTGGTCACTCGAGAAGCACACGATTGTGTTTTCGGACAAACCGAGTTCGTCGAGTGCCTTGATTATCCTTCCAACGTTTGTATCAAGGTTGGTAATCATGGCATTGTAAACCTGAGCATTCTTCCTGTCATCGAGGTTTTTAGGAACATTTGGGCGCTGGGTAAGTTTCTCAGGTGGATACATGTCCAGGTATTCCTTCGGTGCCTCTCGTGGCGGATGTGGTGGTCTCCAGGAAAGGAACAAGCAAAAAGGTTCGCTCTTATGCTTCTTTATGAAATCAATCGCAAGCCCTGTCTGGAAATCTGGTTCATATCCTGGCATTGGGATTTGCTCAGGTGTATCGCCACAGTAGAAGTTATCAAACATCGAAGGTCCGCCAACATTTCTAGACGCCCAGTAGTCCGTAAATCCGAGGCGGCGCTCTTTGGGCACAAATGGATCATGGTTTTTCTCGAGATGCCACTTGCCGATGTACCCGCACTTGTAGCCGTGCTGTTTTAGGACCTTGGCAATAGTGACTTCCTTGTCTGGAAGTTCGATTGAGTTACCAATTACCCCAGTTGACGTGCCGTACCGCCCTGTCAGTAGCATAGATCGGTAAGGTGAGCAGAGGGGGTAGCCACTGTAGGCGTGTGTAAATAACAGACCTTGTGCCGCCAGTTTGTCGAGATTCGGTGTTTTGACGTCTGGGCTTCCCATGCAGCCAAGCGCTGCGTTTCTCATTTGGTCGGCGAAAATGAACAGCACATTCGGTTTGCGCTGGGCTTTGGCGCATGACGCTACGTTTGGAAATGCAGCGAATACAGCCGCGCCTGCTGCAAGTCCTGCGGTCGTAGTGAGGAATTCCCTTCGCGTTAGGCTCTTGTCTTTTTCTGGCATTGCAGCCTCCTTCAATACAAAAATAGAGTAGCCAAATTGGCAGACGAATGGATGGGCACAGAGTTCATGCCGTCAGGTCTGCCGCAATGCGTGGGGAATCAAGAACCACATACCATATGAAAAGAAGCATTGTCAACAGGCTAGACATTCCGTGACCGGCAGTTTGTCCGTTATGGAGGACCCGGACCCACCAATCTATAGATTCGGCTAAAGCGGGATGAAATCCTTGCCGATCCAACAGGCTTTCTTGAGCATACTTTACTCCAAAATGCGTAGTCTTGTGGTTTGCGAGTGCATGCCTCGACATCAGGTAGTCAAGCCGTTATGGTTTGAAGTTGATCCAGGCAACCTAGGTATTGACAACCGTGGCCAGCCTGCCTATAATATTAGGTTGCTGGGAGCGCTCACCTGGGCGCAGACCGCATATAGACAATCGAATAGTGGTCTTTTGGGCTTTTGTTTGGAAATCCCAGGGAAGGAACTCATCCCTTGCTGGACTGATTATCCCATTTCAGGGAAGGCGGTGGCCGGATGGATCCGGGAAGCCACATGGACAGCTACCTGTGTGTGGAGCGCATGACTGACGAGGAAGTCGTCATGTTTGCCAAGACAGGGAGTCGAGTGGCTACTGAGCATTTGCTCAACAAGTACAGAAGCCTCGTCGAAGGGAAAGCTAGGTCGTACTACCTTGTCGGCGCGGACCATGAAGACGTTGTTCAGGAAGGGATGATAGGGCTGTACAAAGCCATACGGGATTTCCGAACAGACAGATTGGCAAAGTTCAAGCCGTTCGCCGAGCTGTGCGTGACAAGACAGATCATTACTGCCGTCAAGACGGCAACACGGCAAAAGCACATGCCCTTAAACAACTATGTGCCCTTGCACAAGCGCAGCGATGGCGACGCGGAATTTTCGCTGGTAGAAGTTCTACCCGACTCTTGTGTGGTAGATCCAGAGCGCGTTGTCACTCAAGAGCGTATTGCTGACTACTTATCTTCGACAGATGATGGTCAGTTGAGTACGCTCGAATCGAGTGTATTACATTGTTATTTACAGGGTTTGTCGTATAAAGAAACAGCGGCGCTCTTGCAATGCCAGCCGAAATCTGTGGATAATGCGCTTCAGCGTGCTAAGCGGAAAATCGGTTGGCGGATTGCCCGGGGTTGGCGGACGTCTTCTATCGAAGTGTGAACCTGTGACGCCGACGTAGCTCAATTGGTAGAGCAGGGGTTTTGTAAACCTCAGGTTGCGGGTTCGAGTCCCATCGTCGGCTCCATATTAAATAAGAAACCAAGTCACACTGGACAAATGCCTGTACTTAAGGTATACTTTTGGGCAGGCAAAGCGGCATAACTTGCGTTGTGTTTGACGTTTGCGCACGGGGGGATTCCCGAGTGGTCAAAGGGAGCAGACTGTAAATCTGTTGCGGAATGCTTCGGTAGTTCGAATCTACCTCCCCCCACCAGCGCGCAAAACCGGTCGGCGGTTGGTGGGAAGCCGTCAACCGCCGACCTTCGGTTGTTGTACAGAACGCCCACGTGGCGCAGAGGTAGCGCACCTCTTTGGTAAAGAGGAGGTCATGGGTCCGATTCCCATCGTGGGCTCCATTTTTTATCAAACATTTGCCTTTAATTTAGCAGTTGGGTGGAGCATGGGCATCAGGAGTATGCAACGGCTTGATTGACAGCCGTGATTCACCCATTGTTGGTAGACAATCAATCCACGGGAGGCATAAGAGATGGGGAAGCAGCGGTTTGAGAGGACGAAGCCGCATGTAAACGTAGGGACGATTGGTCATGTAGATCATGGGAAGACGACGCTTACTTCGGCGATGACGCAAGTACTT
>Ga0078972_1000712_pt1 | contig 137066 bp, 134 predicted proteins | sample YelNatPaOPGAMG01_FD_67568 | JGI IMG/M metagenome (GOLD analysis project Ga0078972, IMG submission 67568) | Hot spring thermophilic microbial communities from Obsidian Pool, Yellowstone National Park, USA - OP-RAMG-01 (SPADES assembly) (version 2) | ecosystem: Environmental > Aquatic > Thermal...
TAATCTATTGTCCGTCTCGAAATTTTGTAACTCCCCCTCTCCCCCTCTTAAACTAAGAGGGGGAAAAAGGGGGAGTTATAAGAAATCCACCCTTTAGTAAGGCATTACATGATGTCGTTAATTTTATTTGACATTAAATTATTTTTGCAATATAATTTTATTTTAATTTATCGAAAGAGGTTCATAGATTATGGCTACTATGATGGCTAAAAAAGATGAGATAAAAAGGAAATGGCATTTAGTGGATGCCAAGGGCAAAACCCTCGGTAGATTAGCTTCCCGCATAGCCATTCTTCTGCGGGGCAAACATAAACCAACCTTTACTCCTCATTTAGACACGGGAGATTTTGTGGTTGTGATCAATGCCGAAAAAGTAGTACTCACTGGCAAAAAGTGGAAAGAAAAATTGTATATTCACCATTCTGGGTATCCGGGAGGATTGAAATCTATTAGTGCGGAAAAGATGTGGGAAAAACATCCCGAAAGACTGATAACCATGGCTGTGCAAGGGATGTTACCTAAGAATAAACTGGGCCGCAAGCTTATTAAAAAATTGAAAGTTTATGCGGGAGAAGCTCATCCCCATCAGGCTCAACTGCCTGAACCGATCAATTTGCTGAAGGGATAAAGATGCCGGAAAAAATATTTTATGGGACTGGAAAAAGAAAAACCTCGGTCGCCCGGGTTTGGATGCGACCTGGGCAAGGAAAATTTACGGTCAACGAGCGGGAATTAGAAAATTACTTTCCTTTAGAAACTGCTAAGGCCATGATCTTTCAGCCCCTGGAACTTACCGGAACTCTGGGCCAGTTTGACATCTCGGTTAATGTGCAGGGAGGCGGAATCAAAGGCCAAGCAGGAGCTATTCGCCATGGAATTTCACGTGCTCTTTTAACCGTCAAAGAAGAATTTCGAGAAATACTCAAAAAAGCCGGTTTATTAACCAGGGATTCGCGTATCAAAGAACGTAAAAAATACGGCCAAAAAGGAGCTCGGAAGAGATTCCAATACTCTAAGCGTTAATTTACCTTTACCCAAAAGAAAGAAGAAGGCGGAAGGGCCTTCTTTTTTTATAAACTTATTAATCAGAGCATTAAATAGCCGTTCTTAAGCCTTCACCCTAACCCTCTCCCAACGGTTGAGAGTGTGTGGCTCTGGCGAGAAGGGTCCAGAAGCATGCCTCTGGGCCCTTTTCTAAAAAGTTATCATATTTATTAAATATGACACAGGCTCGTATGGGGAGAGGGAGGGTTCGGTAATAACCAAAAGCAAATGCTAATAAATTTAACGGCCTTGTTCGCTTCTTTTCCCGCCGTTAGAACAGATATTAGGAAGAAGGAAGAAAGGAGATAGTTTAATGAAAAAGCGAATTGGTGTGGTCGGGGCGACTGGTTACACAGGTTTAGAATTAATTAGACTTCTCCTCCGCCATCCTAATGTGCAATTGACGGCTCTTACGGCGGAAAGGTATGTAGGACAACCAATTTGGAAAGTCTTCCCTTCAGTGCTCCAGGAAATTGACTTAATATGCCAACCCTTAGAAGTAGAGTCGTTAGCTAAGAGCTGCGATTTTATTTTTACAGCTTTGCCCCATAAAGCTGCCATGGAAGTAATTCCCCGCTTTTTACAAAGGGGAATCAAGGTTGTAGACTTGAGCGCCGATTTTCGGCTGCACGATCCCCAAGTTTATGAAGAATGGTATGAAAAACACACGGCTCCGGAATTTTTAAAACACGCCGTTTATGGCCTTCCCGAATTGCACCGCGAAGAGATTAAAAAAACTTCTTTAGTCGCCAACCCGGGATGTTATCCAACCAGTATCATCCTGGCCCTAGCTCCTGCTTTGCGCCATAAACTCGTGGATCCTCATTCCATTATCGCTGACTCCAAATCAGGGGTTAGTGGAGCAGGCCGGTCAGCAGTCCTTGCTTCTCTCTTTGCCGAAGTTAGCGAAAATTTTAAAGCCTATAAAGTAACCGAACACCGCCACACCCCAGAGATTGAGCAAGAGCTAACCTTTTTGGCCGGTAAAAAAATCTCGCTCACTTTTACGCCCCATTTAGTCCCCATGAAGAGAGGCATCCTCTCGACTATCTATGCTACGCTGGCTCAGCCTATTTCAGAAAGAGAAATTTATGGTGTGTACGAACAATTTTACCGGAATGAAAAATTTGTGCGGTTGCGCCCTGGAGATCTACTACCCAGCACGGCTGATGTTTGGGGGTCTAACTACTGCGATATAGGATTTAAAGTGGATCAGAGGAACAAGCGCTTAATTATCATCTCTGCCATAGACAATTTAGTAAAGGGAGCTTCTGGTCAGGCCGTGCAGAATATGAACTTAATGTTGGGTTGGGAAGAATCGTTGGGGCTGGAAATTATTCCTTTATATCCTTAAGGCGGATTGGCCTTACCCCCCTTCTCCCCTAAGAATTATTTTAGGAGGATGCAAATGGAGTGCGCAATAAAGAAAAATTTGGAAGAATGTACTTGCTCTTATGAACCTTGTTCCCGCAAGGGGAAATGCTGCGAATGTGTCGCTTATCACCGCCGTCATAATGAACTTCCCGGGTGTTTCTTTCCGCCGGCTGCTGAAAGGTCTTATGATCGGTCTTACCAAAAATTCATTGCCTCCATTAAGGGGTAAAATGCTTAAACCACTCCCTCTTCCCTTAACTTTTTGATTTCATCTGGGCCCAGACCGAGCTCCCGCAGCACTTCCTCAGTGTGTTCTCCAAACTCAGCTGCCCCTTGCCGGATGGAAGGAGGAGTCACGGAGAGCTTGAGGGGGCAAGCCAAATATTTTTGCCGCCCTTTCTGGGAATGGGGAAACTCAACCACCATCTTTCTATGCTTAACCTGGGGATCATTTAAAGCTTCCTTCAAGGTTAAAACTTTTCCAAAGCAAACATCCACATCTCTTAATTCAACCATCCATTCTTCCCGAGTCTTCTGCTGAAAAGTATTCTGCAAAAAGCGAAATATTTCTTCTCTTTTTTCTCCGGTGGCAAATTGGTAGGGAATAAAGTCTTCCCGCCCCAGCTTCTGGCACAAGTTAACCCAAAAACGATGTTCTAAAGCCCCGATGGAAATATACTGGCCATCTTTGGTCTTGTATATGTTATAGCAAGGAAAACGTCCAGAAAGAAGAGTGTCGCTCGCATTAGGTTCTTCCCCGCCTTCCCAATATAAAGTAGCCAAAAAGGGCAGCATGGCGATTAGGCCATCGAGCATAGAAATATCCAGGTACTGACCTTGGCCAGTTTTTTGGCGGAAAATCAAAGCAGCCATAATTCCCAAGGCCGCCAACATACCGCCCGCAGCGATGTCCGCGATTTGGATGGGGGGAATAATGGGTTTTTGTCCGGGTTCACTATTGAGGCTCAAAATTCCCGCAAAACTCAAATAATTAAGGTCATGGCCGACCATATTTTTGTACGGGCCATCCTGACCGTATCCAGTAAGCGAACAATATATTATTTTTTCATTAATCCTTTTTAGGCGCTGATAATCAATGCCTAATCTTTCCGTTACGCCGGGGCGAAATCCCTCCATAATTACATCTGCCTTCTGCACCAGGCGGTAAAAAATTTCCCGCCCTTGGGGATGTTTCAAATTTAAAGTCATATGTTTTTTATTACGCATTACTGTGGGCATGCCCGGCCCTTCTCCAGCAAAGCGCTTATCTTCAATCCTCAGTACCTCAGCCCCTAAGTCCGCCAGAATCATCGAACAGTAGGGCCCCGGCAAGAGGCGGGAAAGATCAAGAATTTTTACTCCGGCCAAAGCCTGTAGCAAAGACTGCCCCCTTTTCTTTTTTTATTTTGGCCAACTGGAATAAACCTTTTAAAGCCTTGATAGTTTGTTCCGGGAAGGCAAAGACTGGAATACCCTCTGCTTCTAAATACCTAATTTCTTCTCCAACTAATCCCCGCGGAGAATTTAGGCAGAGCAGAATCGGCTTGGGTGTATTTTTTTTGGTGAGCAAGAGGGGCTGAGAAATTCGGCGTGGGTCCATGAAAGGATGGTGTAAAAGAAATATTATCAGCGCATCCACTTGCGGGTCCTCCAAAACAACTTTTAAAACCTCCCTAAAAAGCTCTTCACTCCGCGCAAAAGCCAAATCTATGGGATTGGTCCGGATGGTCAAAGGAGGAAGGATAGTAGTTAACTTTTTCAGAGTTTGCTCCGTAAAAGAAGCCATCTCCAGCCCGTGGGCTATTACCGCATCTGTTATTAAAATACCCGGCCCGGCTTGGAAAGACATCACTGCCACTCTCTTCCCGTCATAAATGGGCATCAAGGCAAACACTTTTGCTAAATCCAAAAGTTCGCGGGGATCATTTACCATCAAAACACCTGCTTGCTTTAGAGCGGCTTCGTATAACTCGTATCTACCTGCTATAGAGCCGGTATGGGAGCGTGCCGCCTTCCAAGAAAATTCGTTGCGTCCGGCTTTCATGGCTACTACCGGCTTCTGGTGGGTAAATTTATTTAGACCTTCCCATAATAACCGGGGTCGATCAACGCCCTCGATAAAAAGAATGAGTACCTTTGTGGATTCGTCAGCAGCGAAAAAGGGCAGAAGATCGACGAAATCAACATTACATCGATTACCCAGTCCCACTACTTTCCCTAAGCCCATTTGCTCATCTATAGCTTGGTAAGCGATCAGATGAGCCACCCCTCCACTTTGACTTAGCACCGATATAGCTCCCGGCTTTAACCGAGAAAACAAAGGGGTAAATGAGGCATTTAATTGAGCATGGATGTTTACCATGCCAAAAGTATTAGGGCCGATAATTTTTATTCCCCCTTGGTTAGCTAAGGCGGCCATCTCCTGCTGCAGTTTATTTCCTGCTTCATCTTCAATTTCTCTAAAACCAGCAGTGATAATGACTGCTCCTTTAACCCCCTTTTGGCAGCAAGCCTTTAGGGCGCCCAATACTTCGCCTGCCGGGACGGAGAGAATGGCTAAATCTACCTTGGCGGGAACTTGTTCTAAATGAGCATAAACTTTCCATCCTAAAATTTCTTTTTCCTGAGGATTAATTGGGTAAATAGGGTTGGGGAATTTGCTTTCCCTTAAGCTGAGGAGACATTGGTGGCCCATTTTAAAAGGATTAGAAGAAGCACCTATAACGGCTACCGAACGGGGATAGAAAATATTTTGCCAAATTTCCAAATTATTGGTCATGGCTATAAAAGTAAAATGGTTTGGCCAATATATTACTAACTATCCTACCTCTGGTCAACTTATTTTCTGGAGATCTCTGCAAAAGTCCCTCGAGAGGTAATTACCCTGACCGTCGATCAGTTTTTAAATTCCAGCTTAATTCCGGCGGGAGGGACCGAAAAGGCGGTTGGGCAGAGATCTCGGTTACCGGCCTAGTCATTCATCATGGAATGGTAGATGACCAGGAAAAAACATTAGTTCCTCTTCCGCAGAAGTCATTAACCCCAAATTCCCGAACCAAAAAGTAAAAGTCTCCGCTCATAAGTTAGCCATTACCTATCTATTGCTTTTTCCCTTTCCTTCATGCTAATTTTTTAGAAAAAGAGGGGAAAATGAGTTTTCCGCAACGAATTCTGGCCATAGACATTGGGGGAGGAACCCAAGATATTCTTCTTTATGAAGAAGGTAAGCCTATAGAAAATTGTGTGCAAATGATTCTCCCCTCTCCCACTCAATTAGTGGCCCAAAAAATTTCCCAGGCCACTTCCCTAAAGAAGAATATCTTTTTGAATGGTAATACTATGGGTGGAGGAGCTTGCGCTTGGGCTTTAGAAAATCACTTGCGCGCCGGATTAAAAGTGGCCGCGACTAAGCTGGCCGCCCTTACTTTTCACGACAACTTAGAAGTAGTCCAAAAAAAGGGAATTAAAATTACGAACGTCCGTCCGGCAGGCTGGCCAGTGATCACCTTGGGGGATGTGCAAATCTCTAAATTAGAAAAGATTTTGCGGGAATATGGGCTCCAATTGCCGGAAAATATGGCGATTGCGGTTCAAGATCACGGTTTCAACCCGCGGGGCAGCAACCGGCTTTTCCGCTTTCGCTACTGGCAAAGATTTATTCTTCGGGGAGGAAATCTGCTAAACTTAATTTACAAAAAGCCACCCCGTTTTATGACCCGGATGCTGGCCGTGAAAAAAGATGCTCCGGCAGCCTATTTAATGGACACTTCTGCGGCAGCTATTTGGGGAATTCTCTGCGATTCGCGAGTAAAGGAAGAACAAGAAAAAGGCTTCATTGCGGTAAATTTAGGTAACCAGCACACCCTGGGCGCTCTGGTTCAAGGCGAGCGTATCTGGGGCATCTTCGAACACCATACGGGGAGGCTATCACCTGCCAAAATCAAATCTATTTTAAAAGATTTTGCCGCTGGGGAATTGCCCCACGAAAAAATAATGAATGACGGTGGTCATGGGTGTTTTCTGAGCCCTTATTTCCCTAAAAAGAAAAAATTCTCTTTTGTCGCTGTAACTGGCCCCCAGAGAAATTTAGTCGCCGGGCTTAAATACTATCAAGCAGTGCCTTACGGTGATATGATGCTGACGGGCTGCTTTGGTTTAGTGGCTGCTCTAAAAGCTAAAAAAACATAAATTCCCTAAGCCAACTATAACTAAGAAAGGAGCCATAGGCTACTATGAACGCTGAGCAAGCCCAAAAAAGAATCGCCCAGCTCCGGGAAGAGATCAATTACCATAACTACCGTTATTATGTCCTTGACGACCCGGTAATTTCTGATGCCGAATATGACCAGCTCATGCGCGAATTGGAAAGCTTAGAAAAACAATTTCCCCAATTTATTACCCCCACTTCGCCAACGCAAAGAGTGGGCGCCCCTCCTCTGGATAAATTTGAAGAGGTTCGGCATACTATCCCCATGCTCAGCTTAGCCAACGCCTTCGCCGAAGAAGAAGTAAGGGAATTCGACAACCGGATAAAACGTTTCTTGGGAACTACTCAGGACATAGAATACTGTGCCGAGCTTAAAATTGACGGAGTGGCCGTGGAGTTAGTCTATGAAGATGGTGTTTTTACGGTAGGATCAACTCGTGGTGATGGCCTGGTGGGCGAGAATGTTACCCAAAATTTAAAAACTATTAAAACCATCCCTCTTTACCTGATCTTGAAAAAAGGGGAAAAGCCTCCGGCACGCTTGGAAGTGCGGGGAGAGGTGTATCTCCCTCTGCAAGCCTTTCGCGAATTAAATCGCCAACGTGAGGAAAAAGGCGAGCCCCTTTTTGCCAACCCCCGTAATGCGGCCGCAGGTTCGCTCCGCCAGCTCGATTCTTCTGTTACCGCCCAAAGACCCCTGGATATCTTTTGCCACGGTGTCGGCCAGCTTGTGGGTCGATCGGTATCCTCCCATTGGGAACTCTTAAATACTCTGCAAGGCTGGGGCTTTAAAGTTAACCCTCATCGGCGCCTCTGCCCAAATATAGATGAAGTTCTTAAATACTACTATGAAATGGATGGGCTGCGCGAAAAATTGCCTTATGAAATTGATGGCACGGTAATTAAAGTCAATTCTCTGCGCTTACAAGAAGCATTGGGTACTATCGCACGGAGCCCACGCTGGGCTCTGGCTTTTAAATTTAAACCGAAGCAAGTTACCACCAAAATTCTAAATATTGAAGTTAATGTAGGGCGAACTGGAGCGCTAACCCCCACGGCCATTTTGGAACCCGTAAATATTGGGGGGGTCACGGTAAGTCGAGCTACCCTCCACAATCAAGATGAAATTGACCGCAAAGACGTACGCATTGGCGATACGGTAATAGTGGAACGTGCTGGAGATGTAATCCCGGAAATAGTGAAAGTAGTCGTCGAAAAGCGCACGGGTAAAGAGAAGAAATTTAAAATTCCCGATCGTTGCCCGGTCTGCGGCGCCGAAGTCGACCGCCCCGCGGGTGAAGCTGTCGCCCGTTGCACGGGCATTGCCTGCCCGGCGAAATTAAAAGAGACGATTATCCACTTTGCCTCCCGCGACGCCATGAATATTGAAGGCTTAGGGGAAAAAATCATTGAACAGTTAGTCGACCGCGGCTTAGTTAAAGATTATGCTGATCTTTACGACCTGAATATGGAAAAGATGCTCACCTTGGAGAGGATGGGGAAAAAATTAGCCTCCAATATTCTCACCTCTATCACCAACAGCAAAAAGACAACTTTGGATAAGTTGATTTATGCTTTGGGGATTTTGCATGTAGGTGAACATATAGCTAAAATTTTGGCTCAGGAATTTGCTACCTTAGATGAGTTGGTCCAAGCTTCTAAGGAAAGACTCACCCAAATAAAAGGCATCGGTCCGGAGATCGCTTCCTCGATTGTCAAATTCTTCAGCCAGAAGGCCAATCAACGAGTGCTGCAGAAGTTGCAAGAGAAAGGGATAGAATATACACCTTTAACTCGGCCCAAGAGGGCTGTTGCTCAGAAATTGGCCGGAAAAACCTTTGTTTTCACGGGAGCTCTAAGAAATATGAGTCGGCAAGAAGCAGAAGCTAAAGTGGAAGAATTGGGAGGAAAAGCCTCTTCTTCGGTAAGCAAGAAGACAGATTATGTGGTAGTTGGCGAAGACCCGGGTTCTAAATATGAGAAGGCCAAAGCCTTGGGTTTAAAGATTATTACCGAAGAAGAATTTCGGCAGTTGATCGCGGAAAGTAGGTGAGCGCTTATGGCTAAAAAACGGGTTAAGCTCCTAATTAAAGGACTCGTGCAAGGAGTAAATTTTCGTTATTATACGCAACGGGAAGCCCGCAAATACAACTTAACTGGCTGGGTGCGTAATCTACCCGATGGTTCGGTAGGCGCTTTATTGGAAGGAGAAGAGCAAGATGTAGAAGCCATGATCCAGTGGTGCCGGCATGGGCCGCCTTCTGCTCGCGTTACGGAATTAATTGTGCAACCAGAAGAATATAAGGGAGAATTCCAGTCCTTTTCTATCCTATACTAATAGCTGCCGGGGATAGCCAACGGCCGGACACCAACTTTCGTGAATGCTTTTATTTTTTTAATCATCTGCTTATTAGCTCAGATTTTGATAGCTCTTTGGCTAGTCATCTATCTCCTCCGGCAGAAAAAAAAAGGAAATAATAGAAAAGGGAAAAATTCGCCACCGCCAGCAACAGATAACCCGCCGTGATTATACTCCTATTTTTCTTGTTCTTCTCCTCGCTCTTTTACTTCTTTAGGCTTTTCTATCTTCTTTTCTTTCTTTTTTTCTTTATTAATTTTGCCTTCTAATTCGGCAATTGATCTTATGACAATTTTTCCCGGATGACGGGGGAAATCAACTTTTAGATAAACTTTTTTGGGAAAAACCTTTACGACCACCCCCTCTTTTTCTTCTCCAGCGAATAAAAATTTTACTTTGTCGCCCACGTTCATACTTCAACCTCCCCGCCTAAGTTTTTCTTTGGACAACTTTTCCTTGATTGTCGTTTTTTCTAAGTTAGATATAAAGGCTTTCTCTTTTTATTATTATTTTTCCATAACATGGCTCCCCAATTTTAGGCAAGGGAAAATTAGTTTAAAAAGAACCAGGGCCTCATTTTATTGCGCCTCTCTCTTTCCGGGGCGAATTGCCAAAGCGATCGCCGGTTAGTTGAAATTACGGACCGCCGATCAGTTTTTAAATTCCAGTTTAATTCAGGCGGAAGGGAGAGAGGCTCATTAAAATGAGGCCCATATTCTTTCATAGGTGCGGGCGGGGAGATAGACATTTATTTTAATTTCGCCTCTCCCGCCCGCCTGTTGGCTGTTGGCGAGAAATATTAAAACTGTTAGACGGTCAGTTGAAATTAATATTGACACCATTCAAACGTCTAAGATATTATCAATATCGAAAAAAGGGCGCGTAACAAATCTGCTTAATTCTTTTTATTTATTTTCATGCTCAGAAAATTTCTCCCAAGCTACTTTTTAACCTATCAGATTAACTTGATATATCATCTCCTTCCTAAGGAATTTTCTTGAAGGAATAAATGACAAAAAATTAATAATTCCCGTATTAGGGATAGAAAGGAGATTTATGATGAAAAAGAAATTTTTTAGGGGGCGGATAATTTTAATTACTATCTTTTTGTTTTTCTGCTCGGCCTTAATGGGTGAGGCCCAGGCCCAAAAAGAAAAAATAGGCTGGGTAGGACCTATTTACAAAGAGCTTTCCGACAGTTTAATGAAGGGGTTTAAAGACTATTATAAAAAGACTTACGGAAAGGACATTGAAATCACTTTTATTAGACCAGGAGGCTGGCCTGTCTGTGTAGATAAAGTTCGGGCTTGGAAGGGCAAACCAGATGCCGATATTTTCTTGGGGGCGGGGGCACCAGCCCATGAAATTCTCAAAAAAGAAGGATTAATCGTTCCTTACAAATTAAAAGAGTGGGAGGTCATTCCCGATAAGTGGCAGGGCATGAAAGTAAAAGATGAGGGCTATTATTGGGCTTGTTTTGCTCCTTGGATTGTAACCAATCTTTATAATGAAAAGGTGCTCAAAGTTTTGAAACTCCCTCCCCCAAAAACTTGGAAAGAATTATTGAACCCAATTTATCGCGAATTAATAGTGCAGACCCTGCCCTATGCTTCGGGTACCCAACATGAAGCAGTGGAAATTCATTTGCAAACTTTCGGAGTGAAAGAAGGGTGGGCTTATAATCGGCTCTTGGCTGCTCAATTAGCCAGATTTTCTACCGGAAGTGTTGATACTACGCATATCGTCAGCCGGGGAGAAGTTCCTATTGGCCTTGCTCAGCCGCAGATGAATGCCATGGTGGCTCGCAAAGATGGTTATCCTGTGCGGGACCTGCTTCCTGATAAGACCATTTTGGTTCCGGAAGCTGTGGCTATGCTCAAAAACGCTCCCAACGAGGCTAATGCTAAAATTTTCTTGGATTGGTTATTTAGTATGGCCGGCCAAAAATATGTTCTCGAAGGAGGCTATTTCACGGCCCGCAAAGACATTAAATTTACCGCGTGGGAAAAAGAAGGCGTGGCCATGGCCAAACATGCTCGGGAGGCTTTGGGCGTAGATTCGTTTTGGGATTTGAAAGTCGGCTTTGTCAATTATGATTTGGATTTAGCGGCCAAGAGGTGGGATGAAGTTAACCGCTATTACGAATACGAAATATACCGGAAATGGCGCGAGCTAAAGAGCAGCCTCTTCCTGATCGAAGAAGTGGAAGGAGAAATAGCCGCAGCCAAGAAGAAAGGCGTAGACGTCCAGAAAGCAGAAGCGAAAATCAAAGAGGCTAGAAACCTTTTTGAATTTGAAGGCCAATATGCCCAAGCTAGGCTTACGGCTTCCGAAGCCCGATCATTATTAGTTGGTGGTTCTCGTTGAGCGCCGAGCTAATTTGAGAAAAAGTCACCATTGGGCAACTTAAGTTTAGTTTACGAGGCTGGGGGGCTGAAAATCAGCCTCCCAGCAAAGGTTAATAATTATGTCCCGAGGAAATACCTTTCTCTCTCTAATCTTATGGTTCATCTTGGCTCTTTTGGTCATTTATCCCCTCTCCTTCTTAATCATAGAGAGCTTTAAAATAGCGGGTACTAACCAATTCGGTATAAAAAATTACCTGGACTTTTTTAAAGATCCCTATTACCTAAAAACTTTTACTAATACCTTATTCTTGGGAGTACTGGTTCTATTAGCTACTACTCTTTTAGGATTACCCTTGGCTTATATCCTGGCTAGGTACAGATTAAAAGGGAAAACTATCTTAACGGCCCTTATCCTATTGCCCATAGTCTTACCCGCTTATGCGGGAGCTTTTGCCCTGATCGTTTTTTTCGGCAAACAGGGCACAGTCAATTTACTTCTCTTAGAATGGGGCTTGATCAGTAAGCCCATAAATTTTATATACGGACTCCATGGTTTAGTCTTTATCCAGACTTTACATCTGCTTCCTTTTATTGTCCTTAGTCTATCGGCAGGCTTTACGAATATTGATCCTTCTTTGGAAGAAGCAGCGGAAGTAGAAGGAGCCCGGGGTTTTAAAAGGTTCTTGACCATTACTCTTCCCCTTTGTACCCCCAATTACCTCGCGGGAGCGGTAATTGTTTTTTTATGGCCCTTTACCGACTGGTTAACTCCCTTGATCTTTGGCCTAATCGACTTTCTGCCCTCTATAGCTTATATCAATATTTCCTACCATTTTACCGACATGTACCGCAAATATATCGGGATTGTCTCTGTGGTTGTTTCTTCAGTAATTTGTGTCGCTATATTTTTAATCTCCAAAAGATGGGTGGAAAAGAAAAAATACACCTCCCTTTCTAAAGGCACAACTTTGGAAGGAAGAATAATTGAGCCCGGGATATTTATCACCATTCTTTCTTATGCCTATATGGTGTTTATCGCTCTTTTAGTCCTGCTCATTCCCACGGTCCTCGGTTTATCTGCTTTTTCGCGTCGGTGGGTATTGCAACCATTCCCTACTTACTGGACTTTGGATAACTTCCGCCTAATTTTTCTGGAAAGTCCTTTATTGTTGAAGAATTCTTTTGTCTTCAGTGGAGTCGCCCTTATTTTTGGAATTATCTTTGGATTGCCCGCTGCTTATTTAATAACCCGCACTAAAGTACGGGGTAAAGAAGCTCTTGATTTTGTTATCACCCTCATGCTGGCCTTCCCCGGCATCGCCGTGGGTGTAAGCTATTTATTGGCTTTTTGGGAAGGAATTCCTCTGGCCACGCACTGGATTATTATGCCCCTCTCTTTATTTGTCCGCCGTCTGCCGTACTTTCTGCGCATGGCCCATGCTTCTTATTTACAGCTTGATATCTCGCTGGAAGAAGCTGCGGAAGTCTCGGGGGCCAATAAGTTACGCACCTTCTTTAATATCTCTTTGCCTCTCCTCCTCAAAGGCGTCTTCGTCGGCGTGGTTATGTTCTTCATCATGGCCTTCCAAGAAATCTCTACGGCCATCTTCCTTTATCGAGGAGGCTGGGAGACTTTACCCATCGGCATTTATTTGAACTGGCATCGGGGCATGGAATTTGGCATTGCCGGAGCTATGGCTTTTCTGATGATTGTGATTATTTTTATCCTGCTGATCATTATCTCCAGAATAGGCGGAGGAATTTTAGGGGCCGCTTGGGGTTCATCTGGAGGGAGGTATTAGATGGCCTTCATCGAGATTAGGAAACTCTTTAAAAAATTTGGCCACGTAATTGCCGTTAATAACGTAGACTTGGAAATACAAAAAGGAGAAATACTGACTCTCCTTGGCCCCAGCGGATGCGGCAAGACCACTACACTGCGCTGTATTGCTGGATTAGAAAAGCCAGATGCGGGAGATGTGATTATCGATGGCCAACCGATGTTTTCCCAAGGGTTCATTCCGCCAGCCAAAAGAGAAATTGGTATGGTATTCCAAAATTACGCCGTTTGGCCGCATATGCGGGTCTTTGATAACGTAGCTTACGGCCTTAAACTTCAGAAACTTCCCACCGCCACTGTCAAAGAGAAAGTAGCTGAGATACTTGCTTCAGTTGACCTAGGGGGATTAGGCGATAGATACCCGGGGCAGCTCAGCGGTGGCCAGCAGCAAAGAGTGGCCTTGGCCAGAGCTTTGGTCAGGAATCCTAAAGTTCTCCTCCTCGATGAACCGCTAAGTAATCTGGATGCCAAACTTCGAGAAAAGATGCGCTTCGAAATAAAAAGCTTGGTCCGGCGGATGCATATAACTACTGTTTACGTTACTCACGACCAAGCTGAAGCTATGGTCATATCTGACCGGATTGCCGTAATGGATAAAGGGAATATAGTTCAGGTAGGCTCTCCGGAAGAAATTTACAAACGACCTGCTTCCAGATTTGTCGCTGATTTTATCGGCACCACTAATTTCATTGCGGGAGAGGTGGCTGAAATTCTGCCCGATAAAGGTCTAGTTTATGTGCGTACTGAATTCAAACAAAAGTTACTTTGTCGAGTTCTGGACTCCGCTATGGCTAATTTACACCAAAAAGTCCAGGCCTCTATCCGCCCGGAGGATATAGAAGTTTTCCAGGAACCACCAAAAGGGAGAGAAAATATATTCAAAGGAACTATCATGCATCGGGCCTATTTGGGGAATTTCCTTTATCTATTCGTCCATGTGGACAGTACTTTGATCAGGGCGCAAGCCTCTTATAATGTAACCGCTAAAGAAGGAGAAGAAATCTTTATCTTCCTTAATCCCGAAAAGTGTCTCATTTTGCCCTAGAGGAGTTATAGGATGGGTAAAATAACTTATGCGGAACTTATGGCTGATAAGCGCCTGCGCCTGGCTATCTCTATCATTAACTCTGCTTACGCCAGTGACAGTCTCGATCGCTTAGGTATCCAAAGGCCTGGTTCCACCTGCTATTACCTGCCCATGGAAATTAGATATTTGGCCGGCGCGGAGGCCGATCCTCAACATCGAGTTTTTGGGGTCATCCATACGGCCGCCTTCCGGATTGTTCAAGACCCCGATGACCCAGATTATAAATCCAACCCTTATAAAGGAGAGATCGCCTTTATCCGCACTTTGCAACCCGGTGACGTAGCCGTGATCGACACACCCATAAACCAATCTTTCGCCACTTCGGCCGAGAACGAAAAGAAATGTGGCGGGGTTTGGGGCGGCTTACTTACGGCATTAGCTATGTCCTATGGCGCTTTAGGGGCGGTAATTAATGGACCTATTAGGGATACAAACCAGATCAACAGTTATTTTCGGAAAGAGCCCTTCGACGCCCGTTCGGCCAAATCTCTAAAGAAAATCTTAGGGGAAAAGTCGTCTCTGGCTAATATGCGCCGGGTCCGCCGTGCCCTACTACTTAAAGAAAAATTTCCCATATATGGTACGGGAACTCTGCCCACAGATTCTGCCTTCCGTACGGAAGCCTACTCTGTTGGTGAACCGCTTAAGATCGGGAACGTAGTCATCCATGATCGGGATTTTATTATTGCGGACAATGATGGCCAAGTAGTGATTCCCAATGAAACAATTCGGGAGGTCTTGGAAAAAGTTTTAGAAATTGATGCGGGGGATCGAGATGTCTGGGCTGATGCTTTAATCCGTCTGGCCGGATTTCATAAAGATTCTATAGATGAGATCGTCGCCCGCCACGGCGGCCACCTTTAATAAGCAAATATCCGACGTCCGTATATATTGGTATTTGGTAATCAGCTCAATAATTTTTCCCTTGCTGCCCCCAAAGGTTGCGTAATAAGACCAAAATAAATAAAGTCAAACCAATCAAATCAGTAAATAGCCCAGGGATGATTAACGTTAACCCACCCCCCATTAAAAGTAACCTTTCTAACAATGGCAACGGACGAAGTAAATATCCGATTGTGGCCGCAGAAATCATAGAAACACCAAGAACTGCCGTCCCAGATGCTAAGAGAATATAAAATATTGGACCAACCCCCAGAAGCTCAGGGTTGTAAACAAAGATGAAGGGCACAAAAAAAGTGCTAAGCCCCAAGCCTACTGCCGTCCATCCTATCTTCATCGGGCTGTCCCCAGCAAGGCCAGCAGCAGCATAAGCTGCCAGAGCGACAGGCGGAGTTATAGCAGAAAGAATGGCAAAATAGAAGACGAACATATGGGCGGCAATCGGGGCAATTTTAAAATCGATGAGTACAGGAGCACAGGTCACTGCCACTACGATATAAGCGGCGGTCGTAGGCACTCCCATGCCCATAACTGTGGAACCCAGCATGCTGAATAAAAGAACGAGAATCAATTTACCACCGGTAATACTCATGATAAGAGAAAACATCTTAAAACCAATGCCCGTTAAATTTATACTCCCTACTACGAGGCCGGCAGCAGCGCAAGCACCGGCGACAGTTAAAACATTTTTGCCCGTATCTAAGCAAGCTTCCTGGAATTTACTCCAGGTTATCCGGCTTTCCTTATGAAAGGCCGTGACCAAAAAAGTCGTGGCAATTGCCCAAAGAACGGCCAGCGTCACTGTGTAGCGGATGATCACCAATAAAAAGATCAAAACTACCAGGGGAATTAAATAGTGCCAACCTTCCTTGAGCGTTTCGCGCAGGGAAGGAACTTGACTAGCAGGAAGCGGTTGAATCCTTAAGCGCAGGGCATGAAAGTGAATACTCATAAAAACCGAGGTATAGTAAAGGAGGGCCGGAATGATAGCAGCCCCCATAACCTCCACATAAGAAATTCCTAAGATCTGGGCCATAATAAAAGCCGCCGCGCCCATGATGGGCGGCATTATCTGTCCTCCCGTTGAAGCCACTGCTTCTACGGCCCCAGCAATATGGGGAGGGAAGCCTTGCTTGATCATCATGGGGATGGTGAAAGTACCAGTACCTACCACGTTAGCCACGGCGCTTCCCGACACTGTCCCAAAAAGACCGCTGGCAATAACTGCTGTCTTGGCCGGGCCACCAATCATCCTCCCGGTAACGGCTAAAGCTAGCTTCAAGAGGTATTTCCCCATCCCGCACTGGTTCAAAGTGGCGGCGAGAAAAATAAAAAGTACAATGTATTCTGCCGATACTCCTAAAGGAGTGCCAAAGATACCCTCCATGGAAAGAGCCATTGTGGAAGCAATGCGGGCAAATCCATACCCGCGATGTCCAATCAACCCGGGGAGATATTTGCCTAAAAAGGGATAGAAAACCGCCAGAGTGGCAATTAGGGCGAGCACTAATCCCGTGCTCCTCCGGGCTTGCTCCAAAACCAAAAGAATAATGATCCAGCCAATAATAGCCATTTCCAGACTGACCATGCCTTGGCTGAACATGATTTCATTATTAAAAATAACGACGTAAAGTCCCGCCGCTAAAGCAAGAAAGAAAAAAAGCCAGCTCCAAATAGACAGAACTCCATTCTTTTGGGGACGAAAAGGATATAGGGAAAAAGTGATAGCAAAGACGAGCGTTAGATGGATGGCTCGCTGTAAGAAAGCCGGAATGGTTATAAACCCGCCCGTGATTACATGGAAAATTACCAAAAAAATACACAAACTAATTATCATGGCACACCTTGGGACAGTTTAATCCCTTTCATCAAGGTCGTACGCTCATGACCTTGATTAAATAAGGACGGGCCTTTTAGACTACTCTGAAAATCATTTAGGCAAGAGGTTATCTGGAACTTTGCAGCCCTTTTCGCGGTAAAATTTAATGGCCCCGGGATGCAGGGGAGCTATAGCGTATTTCATCGTATTTTCTGGTGTAGCCTGGCCAGAATCCTTATAAACTTTTTTGAGATCCTCGATATGCTCATAAACAATTTTGGTTATCTGGTAAGCCAAATCATCGGATAAATCCTTGCTCGCTAAATAGGAGTTCCAAATTCCGGGCATCTTGGCATCTTCTTTGACACCTGCATAAGTGCCCCCCGGAATAACTGCTGGTGGATAATAAGCATATTTTTGATGAATTTTAGCTAATTCACTGTCGGAACACCGCAGGAGAGCTATCTTATGCGTCGCTGCCAAATCCATAATCCAGGGCGAAGGATAACCCGCGGCGATGAATTGAATATCCAAGTTGCCATTGCGGATGGCATTCCCTCCCTCATTCCAATTGAGATAGGTCAACTTGAGCGTTTTGGCATCGATGCCTAAGGCCTCCAATACCGCCATAGTCATCATATAAGTCCCTGTGCCCGGGTTGCCGATGGAGACACGCTTACCAACTAAATCGGCAAAAGTTTTAATCCCCGACTTTTCTAAGCACGCTGCTTGCAAGACAGCAGGGTACATAATAAATAGGGTCCGAATTTTATCGTGTATTCCTTTGAATTGCCCAGTTCCTTTTAGGGAGTTGTAAACGGCATCATTCATAGCTGGCGCAATTTGAATTTCCCCTATTTGCATGCGTTTGATATGTTCCACGGAAGAACCCGCGCAAACTTCTACGGTGGCCTCCACATTGGGTATATATTTATTAATCATCTGTGAGAGAGCTCCCGAGTAAAGATAATATACCCCTCCGATTCCATTGCCTCCCACAGCAAGGCGGGTAGCACTTTTGGCCCAGGCGCCGGGGGAAATCACCGAACAAAGAAATGGGGTTAGAATTAAAACCCCAAACCAAAGACTTTTATTCTTACCTCCCATTTTTATTTGCATCTTTAATCCCTCCTCTAAATTTTTAATTGCCAATGGTCCTTACCGCTTCCTTGTTTGCCGATGATGGAGATACGGAGCAGCAATGAAACTGAGCCCTTTTTCGGTAAGGGCCCGAGCGGTTAGATTGACCGACTCATGTTTATCCAAATAATTTCGTAATAAAGCCGGCATATCTCCCGCGGCTTCAATCTCCTTTTTCTCGCGAAAATAGTCCAAAATATCTGAAGGGTGCTCCCGGCTTTGCTCCACCGCGATCTCGCCCCCCTCGTGTTTGGCAGCTATATTGGCCACATGGTCGGCCAGGGCCAAAAGCTCCGCTCGACGATTATAGGGCTGGCGGACGATACTTTTCCAGGTTTCTGTAATATGGTGTTCAATACGCACCACGTCTTCAAAACCTAAGGACTTCCGCACTTCCGCAATAATCTCAATAGTTTCATTGTTTACCGAGTTACTTAAATTGAAGCCCACCAAGGGACAAGTGCCATCACTGCGCGTGAAAAGTTTAGCGGCCATTAAAGTCCAAAGGGCTGAATAGGGGTTATCATTGCCCATGTAAACGGAAATCTTGAATTCAATATCAATTCCCAATTTATAAAGCAAGTAGCCCAATAAAACTGTACCCGGATTTATATTCAGCACTTGGCGGATTCCGTATTTAGTATAGTAATAAAGAAACTCATCGAGCCATTGCAAAGCATGCTCATTGGGTTGCCCAATTCCCCCAAAGTATCCGGTAATAGTCTCCGGGCCACCTAAATGCACATTCGACCCGTCCGTCCCTTTGGTGTCGAGGGTTTCTACAAAACTGGCTCCCATGACGCGCATGGCCGCGCTAAAAGCAAGAATATCACCCTGGTCAGCTTCCTGTTCTTTCATCTTCCGCACCCTAATGAAACGACCGGGCATTAGTTCCTTCTGAGCTATGGCCTGTTTGGCTTCCTCGATAATCCAAGGAAAATACTGCGCGGCGCTGATTTCTAAGGTGACGGCAAATTTATCCTTGAAGCGCATCCGGGCTGCTCGTTCACCCAAAACCATTCGCCGATATTCCTCCACACTAATAAATGCTCCTTCATCCCTCTTCTCTATGAGCCATTGCACGTCGGCATGATAAGCGGGATTTTCTTTGGCTAACCGGTCCATAAGGCGCTGTAAATTTCCCGCCTCTGCGGCCTGCGCATTGATTTCCTCGGGCGTACCGTATTTAGCTACTACATCCAGAAAATCATTGATCACGCGCGATTGGGGATCTAATAAAAGCTGATTGACTGCCTCTAATCTGCTCTGGGCAATGCGCAATCGCTGACGAAGTTCGGCTTTCTTGACTTTCATAAATTTCCTCCTTTTAACAAATCAGCAAACAATTTTTTCCTTCTTACTGCGGTTCATAAGCAAATGCTTGCTGGCGCAAAAACATTCGCTTAAAGGTTTATAATCCATTGTTCAAAAATTACCCAAGGAATGTCAAGCAAAAAGTTGGTCAAAGAGTAATCCCTCACTGAAGCGGGGTTAGTGCATTTGGGCGAGAGGGAGGAGAGGCGAAATTTAAACCACATTAATATCCCTTAAATTTAAATTAAAGTGATCAATGGTCCATGGTCAAAACTCTTGCTTTTTTCAGTTGGCGGATATAAAATTTTTGCCGAAGAGGGTTTATGGAAAAGAATAATTTAGCCCCCAGAGAAAAAGATCGCCGCATAGTGGAGCTCGTGCACAGCTTTCTTTTGACCATAAAGACCTTCCGGAACCTATACCAGCAGTATAAAAATAAATCCCTTCATTTTGCCGATATGGCTAAGTTTGTGGACGACCGGGGAGAAAGCATCCTCTTTCGTCTGAAAGAACTTTCGCGCATTTTGTATCGCCAAAATTCCTCCCAGATTTCCGAAAGAGAACAACTGTTTGACTTATTAATTGGCTCGATTTTTCATCTGGCGATGAAGATGCGGGAAGACCTTTACCAATTAGAATTTTATGGACCCAAATATTTAGCTTTTTTGGAGAGAAAAAGCCCCACCGCTTCTCAAAAGAAATTAATTGACCGTTTTGCAGACATTATCTCTCATGCCGGATTAGCTTTACAAAATGAAATAGAAGAAATAAACTACTTGTTGGAAAACGCCATTGAACAATTTCCAGAATTTCTTTTTTTATACCGAGAAAACAGCTTGCTTCTCCGTTTCTTGATGGAAGAAACAAATTTAGTGGAAGAAGCTTTAGGGAAAAATGCCTTGAGCTCTCTATACCAACATCTTTATGGCCCCGAGGAATTCAAACCCTACTTCCTCGCCGGCGAATCATATTTCCAAGGCGGTTTTTACCAGAAGGCTCTGCGGGCTTTTACCAAAGCCTTAGAAAAAAAACCGGGGGACGAAAATATTCAATTTAAAATTTATCTCTCCCAAGGTATGGATCAATTTTATTCCTTTGCTCCCCAGGCGGCTCTAAAGTCTTTGGAAAAGTGTTTATCCCTGGCTGGAAAAATTTCTTTCTCCGAGAACTATAGGAACATGATTAAAAAAGCTTGCTTAAAAATCCAGGAAGAATTTCCGGGACGCCGGAAGGACGATCAACACCGTGACTTAGTCAAGAAAGCGCAGGATCTTTTGCATAAATTAGATAAAATCCCAATTCCCCCACCCCTGCCCCTTTAGGATCGCCAAGGGTCAATCTCTTCATCTTGGGCTGGTTTAACCATTAAAAAACTCTTTAAGTTTCCCAAATCCGCCCCATAAACTACACCCACCTGCGGCAGAACCCGGGCTTTGCTATAGCGAGCAATTATGGCGGCCGCCAGGTACAAATCTTTTTCCCCCATTTCTCCCCGCACCAAGCCTAAAGGGCCAGGAATTCCTTGCAATTTTAGAATAAGGTCTCCCTCTTGTTTTAAATTTAATAATTTTTCGTTTTCCCCTTCTCTTCTGCTCACTACTAACCGCGCTCCGGCAGGCAGCCGAAAATGTCTACCGACCATGAGCAAGAGCAAATCATGCTTAGAAATCTCCGCCTGCGTGGCAAAATATCTTTGGAAGCGTTTTGCCAGCACTGGATCAGTTAAATAACAACCCCCCGCTGGCGTGGGGAAATTTTGTATACCCATTTCCGCGGCCAATTTTAATTGCGGTTTACGGCTGCGGCCACTTAGGGCCAGCAACTTTTCTCGATCCACTAAACCCATTAACTCGGGTCGGGTGGGTTTTAAATTTTTAGCGCATAAGGGACGGAGCAGAATCCCCTCTGTTCCCGAATCACGCTCCACAATCCGTAAAGCATCTCTCCGTTGGGACATGGGGCGTTGACCTAAAACTTCTCCAGAGATTAAAAATTCACCGCCTTCAGCTTCCATTATTTTTTTGGCTTGGGAAAAAAGAAAAATCTTACAATCGATACAAGGATTAAAATTCTTTCCGAATCCATAGCGGGGGTGACGTAAAATCTGCATATATTCTTCGCTGACATCAAGAATCCTGGCCGAAATTCCGTATAAGCGGTGCCATTTTTCCACTTGCTCAGCTTCCCGCCCTTTGTGTTGGTAACCAAAAAAGGGAGTGATAAAATGAAGGCCCACGACTTCAATGCCCTGGTCCATGATTAAACGGGTAGCCAGAATACTATCTAACCCTCCGGAGAGGAGGGAAAAAGCTCTCTTTCCAGACATTAATCCTTTCCCCAGAATTTATCCCCTTATTCTTCTTTCCATCCGTATTCTCCCAAAAGGGGAACAAATACGCAACCGGTGATATCTTCTTCAGTGTAGTTTTTTCCCCGCCGCGTAACTTTGTAAAGGGTTTGCGTATACCTGGGACCGACCGGAATAACCAAACGGCCACCATCGGCCAGTTGGGCGAGGAGAGTTTGGGGAATTTCCGGGGCACCAGCCGTGACGATAATTCCCTCAAAAGGAGCCTTCTCCGGCCACCCTTTAGTACCATCTCCTATCTTAAAAAGAATATTTTCATATCCCAGGCTTTGCAAGATGCTTCGGGCTCTTTCGAGGAGCGCCGGAATTCTTTCCATGGTGCAGACTTCTTTAGCCAGTTCTGCCAAAATAGCTGTTTGGTAACCCGAGCCTGTACCGATCTCCAATACCCTCTCTTCCCCCTTCAGGTCCAAAGATTGCGTCATGACGGCTACCATATAGGGCTGGGAAATAGTCTGCCCTTCCCCGATAGGCAAGGGGCGGTCTTCATAAGCTGCCCCCCGGTGCGCCTCGGGGACGAAGGTATGCCGGGGAACCTTACTCATCGCCTCCAGAACTCGACCATCGCGAATCCCTCGGCGTTTTAACTGTTCTTCCACCATGGCCAATCGTTCTTTTGCAAAATCGCGCATGGTTGCTTGTCAGAAGTAGGGGGGCCTCTCTTTTGCTAAAGATAAATTAGCCCAATCTAAATTCCCCAACTTAGGCGCCAAACTTCGTTAATCTGCGCGCATGGGCCAAGACCAAAGGCATGAGGTTCAAAGAAGATAGCTTCCCCAAGGCTCCGCGCAGACAATTTATCTCGTCAAATTTTTTAACTTCATCAACCAACGCCCAGGGAGAATGTAATAAAACAGGCACAGGATGCCAGCTGTGACTGCGCAATTTGGCGGGAGTGGCATGGTCTCCAGTGACCACTAAAACATCGGGGTGAAGAGCCCGGACACGCGGAATAAATCGATCTACTTCTTCGATCACGGCTACTTTGCCATTAAAGTCCCCATCTTCTCCCCGCGAATCTGTTTCTTTAATATGCAAGAAAAAAAAGTCATAATCAGCAAAATTCTCTTCCAAAGCTTTGAACTCTTCTTCATGACTGTGCACATTACTCAAAACCCTCATGCCCACCAAACGACTTATTCCCCGATACATTGGATACACAGCGATGGCCAAAGCCTGCAAACCGTACCTTTCCTTAAAAGAAGGATACTGCGTATGCTTGGCAAATCCCCGCAAGAGGATCATGTTGGCCTTTGATTCCTCCGCTAATATCTGCCGGCTTTGGCGTACTATTTCTTTAACCAAAGATGCCGTCTTTTCCGCGGCCGGAATTAGAGCCTTAGGTTCTAAAGGGGCCACACCCTCTCTTTCGGGATCTGTATCTTGAATTTCTCCCTGCAACCCTTCCCCGCGCAAAATTAACACGGCCCGGTGTTCTTTGACCGGGGCTAAAATGATTTCTAAATTCTCGGGTAAACGCAAACTGTCTTGCAATTTTCGACAAATGCGGGCGTTTGTTTCTGTAGAAATTCTTCCTGCCCTTCGGTCTACGACTTTGCCCTCTTTATCCACCGTGGCAAAATTCACCCTAGCTACCACATCCTTTTCGGTAAGGGGAAAATCTATTCCCGTGGCTTCTAAAATCCCTCGGCCGATATTGTATTGAATGGGATCATAGCCAAATAAGGCAAAATGAGCTGGCCCGCTCCCGGGGGTAATTCCAGGAGAAACAGGCTCCAGCAGGCCACAGGACGAATCAGCAGCCAATTGATCAAGATTGGGCTTATGCGCTACCTGCAACTCCGTACCTCCGCCTGGCTGCATCTGGATACCTCCCAACCCGTCCAGGATAATAAAAACAATCTTCGAAGAAGCCGGCACCACCAAATCGGTGATCAGGTAAGGATGCATATTTTTCCTCCTCTGGATTTTGATCTCTTAGAGAATAAAAACTACCACTACGATATGGGAGAAATTAAATTAGTCCTTTCCCTTGGCAGAATTTAAATTCCCCTAATTCTCCTCTTTTGCTTAGCCCGCTCTTTTTACTCTTTGGCTGCTTCCGTCATTTGGGCAGCAGCTAAAGCTTTTCTTCTCTCTTTACGCCTTTTCGCCCGCAAACGAATCCAGTGTCTTTTCCGTTTGTGTTTACTTTTGGAAGTGGCCAAAAATTTCCCCCTTTCTACGCTTTTTAAGATAGAATATAGAAAAATTTACTTTTTATCAACACCCAAAAAAGGGAAACCATCTTTATGGGGCGGTTAGTAATTTCAGCCAAGGGGTTGGCCTGGTTACGCCGAGGACACCCTTGGGTTTATCGGGATGATTTGGAAAAAATAGAGGACGCCTCTCCCGGAAATATCGTAATTCTGGAAGATAAAAAAGGGAGATTTTTGGCACAAGGGTTTTATAGTTCTCAATCTAAGATTGCCTTTCGGTTGATCACTTACAGTGCCGAACAGATTAATGCCCAATTCTGGAAAAGAAGGATCCAAGAGGCTTATCTATTTCGAAAAGAAAGGGGCGTATTAGAACAAACTAATGCTTACCGGCTAATTTATGGTGAAGCCGATGGTATCCCTTCTTTAATTGTTGATCGTTATGATAATCATTTTGTCTTGCAGACCCTGAGTTTGGCGGCAGATAATTTATTAACTATTTTTATCCAGGCTCTGCACGATTTATTCTCTCCTGCTTCGATCACCCTTAGAAATGATTTGCATGTGCGCGCTTTAGAAGGATTACCCTTGGAGAAAAGAGTTCTCTGGGGGAATTTGCCCGCGCGCGTAAAAATCTTTGAAGGAAAGCTTGCTTTTTGGGTTGATTTATATCAAGGGCAGAAAACAGGAGCTTTTCTGGACCAAAGAGAGAATCGCCTGCTGGCTGCGCAGCTTCTCCAGGGAAATATTCTGGATGCTTTCTGTTACCAAGGATGGTTTGCTCTCCAAGTAGCCAAAAATTCAGCACAGGTTATAGGCGTGGACTCTTCAGCCGAAGCTCTGGAATTAGCCAAAGAAAATGCCCTCCTTAACGGAATAAGCAATGTGGAGTTGGTAAAAGATAATGTTTTTGATTTTTTGAAAGAAGCGAAAAAGAAAGAAAAAAATTTTCAAGGGATTATTCTCGATCCACCGGCCTTTGCTAAAAGTAAAGAAGACTTGGTTACGGCTGCGCGGGGCTATAAAGAAATAAATGTCCGGGCCCTCCACCTTCTCTGCCCCGGAGGAATTCTCGTTACTTCCTCTTGCTCATACAATCTGTTAGAAACGAGGTTCTTGGAAATCTTGAGAGAATGCGCTCGGGACACCGGGACAACTTTGAAAATCCTTTATAAAAAAGGCCAAAGCGCCGATCATCCAGTGCTCTTAAATTTTCCCGAGAGCAGCTATTTGAAATGCTTTTTCTTAGAAAAAATAAATTTTTAGTTTTCTCACCCTAACCCCCTCCCCACGCCTGAGACTATGTCGCCATGGGGAGAAAGGGATAGAGGCAGGCCAGAGGCAGGTCAGAGGCAGGCCAGAGGCAGGCATGAATGAAGAAGCATCGGCGGGAGAAGAAGATGTTCAAAATCGATCAACGATTTTCCGCAAAGGGCTGGCGCATAGATAAACTGAGCAATTTGACGAAGCTCCTAAATCCGCCCGCACCTATGGAAGAGCCACTGCCTCATGATTCTGAATGAATGCTTGCCTCTGGCTTGCCTCGGGCCCCTTCACTAAATAATTATGACATACTTTCGCCCGGTGGGAGGGAAGGGCCAGGGGAATAAGGCTAAATATGCGAAATAAAAATTTGTGAGACTTGGAAAAGGAGTAGAGAGAATATGGCTCACCTTTTTTCCCCTTTAGTTTGCCGGGGAATAGAAATTAAAAATCGCCTGGTCTTCGCCCCCGTAGTGACCAATTTCGGTCTCCGCTCCTCCAAGGCTCTTAATTTTTTTCGGGAACGTGCCCGCGGAGGAGCAGGTCTAATCATCGTTCATGGTACGCCTGTAGATTTTTTCTTGAAGGCAGGAGCTGCAGAAATTCTTGCTCCTTTGGTGGCTAAAGTCCATGAAGAAGGCGCCAAAATTGTTATGCAACTGTGGCATGGAAACGAACTAAACGGGCAGGCCGTAGCCCCTTCTCCTCGAGGGCAATACCGCGAAATAACCAAAGAGGAAATTAAAACTGTGATCCAGAAATTTACTCAAGCCGTGGAAATATGTGGGCAGGCTGGCTTTGATGGAGCTGAAGTCCATGGAGCTCACGGCTATTTCATTAACCAGTTTTTTTCTCCCTTAACGAACCAACGTCAAGATGAATACGGGGGAACTGTAGAAAACCGTTTACGCCTAGCTAAAGAATTGATCAAGACTATGCGGCAAGCAGCAGGGGAAAAATTTCTCCTCCTTTATCGGCATAGCGCCATTGAGGGCCTTCCCCGGGGTACTACTATAGAAGAAAGTATTTTCTTGGCCCAGACTTTGGAAGCCCATGGCTTGGATATATTTGATGTCTCCGCTGGTTTTGGGGCCCAGTCAGCCCTTTCTATCCCCGATGCTTCCGCCCCTTTGGCTACCCATGCTCATTTAGCTGCCCAAATTAAGGCTCATATTTCCATCCCGGTAATCGCCGTGGGCAGAATGCACTCGCCGGAGGTGGCTGAAAAAGTTTTAGCCACAGGAAAGGCCGATTTAATTGCCTTAGCCAGGCAACTTTTAGCCGATCCTTATTGGCCAGAAAAAGTACGGACAAAAAAAGAGCAGGAAATAATTTTTTGTCATTACTGTAACACTTGTACAGAAGAAATGCGCGCTGGTCGCCCTATCTTCTGTCCGCAAAATCCCCGTTTGGGGAAAGAAGATCAACTGGGTAATTAAAGAAAGGAGATTTTGATGGCTAAAGAAATTAAACGCTCGGTATGCCCTTATGATTGTCCGGATACCTGTGGGCTTTTGGTAGAAGTCGAGGAAGGAAAAGCCTTAAGGGTAAAGGGGGATCCAGAACATCCTTTTACCCGGGGTTTTCTCTGCCCCAAAATGCATCATTATGAAAAGACCGTCCACTCTCCTTTACGCCTCACTTCACCCCTTCTACGCACCGGTCCTAAAGGAATGGGGCATTTTCGACCCATTTCCTGGAAAGAAGCCCTTGCCCATATAGCCACACGCTGGCAAAAAATAATTAAACAATACGGAGCCGAAGCCATCCTGCCTTATTCTTATGCCGGCACCATGGGCCTGGTCCAGCGTAACTCCGGACATCCTTTCTTTCATCGTTTAGGCGCTTCCCGTTTAGATCGGACTATCTGCGCGCCCGCTAAAGAGGCTGGCTGGAAAGCGGTCATGGGTCAGACGGCTACTCCTCACCCCGCCGAAGTAAAAGATAGCGATTTAGTTATCCTCTGGGGTATAAATGCCGTAGCTACTAATATTCATTTCTTGCCTTTCGTCAAAGAAGCTCAAAAAAAAGGAGCGCGGGTCTGGCTCATCGAAACTTATAAAAACCATACTGCGGCTCATGCCGACCAGGTCTTCCTCGTCCGCCCAGGTACTGATGGAGCTTTGGCCTTGGGCCTTATGCATCTCCTGGTAAAAGAAAACTTAATCAACCAAGAATTTCTGAATAAGCACGTCCAAGGATTCGCTAAATTTAAGGAGGAAATTTTGCCCGCATTTACCCCCACCAAGGCGAGTCAGCTTACTGGTCTTAGTGAACAAACCATCTACGCCATGGCCAGAACCTTTGGACGTTCCCGAGCCCCCTTCATCCGCTTGGGAGCTGGTCTTTCCCGTTATGGCAATGGCGCTATGTCCACCAGGCTTATTGTTTGTCTGCCTGCTTTGGTAGGTGCTTACGAGAAAAAAGGAGGGGGGTGCTTTCCCGGAACCTTTACCGCGGAAGCTTTTCCTTTACAGGAATTTCTGCATGAAGATTTTTTAGGCAAAAAAACCCGCCTCATTAATATGAATCAATTGGGCGAAGCTTTAAATAACTTAGCTGATCCCCCCATCCAGAGCCTTTACGTTTATCATTCCAATCCGGCGGCCGTAGCTCCCGACCAAAATCAAGTGCTCAAAGGTCTTGGCCGGGAAGATTTATTTACCATAGTGCACGAAAGGTTTTTGACAGATACCGCCCTTTATGCCGATCTTGTTTTACCAGCTACTTCTTCCTTAGAGCACCCTGATCTCTATCGAGCCTACGGTTCGTATTGTATTCAACTAGCCTGGGCGATTATCCCACCCGTAGGAGAAAGTAAGGCTAATTGGGAGGTTTTTTGCCTTCTGGCCGACGCCTTGGGTTTCCCCGAACCCTTCTTTAAACAAACAAGTACAGAAGTTATTTCCTTTCTCCTCTCCTTACCCGCTCCTTTCCGCCAAGGAATAGATCCAGATGCCTTAATGGCTGGAAGACCAGTAGAAATTCCTGTTTCACCCACGGCTAAGCATACCTACCGAACACCCTCGGGGAAAATTGAAATACTTAATCCCTCTGAAAATTATCCGCTGCCCTGCTATTTGCCTCCCTACTCTGGAGAATTCCCTTTACGGCTGATGACCGCGCCAAGTTTATTTGCCCTCAACTCTTCCTTCCGAGAAAGAGATGAATTGCGCCAAAGGGAGAAGGGTATGTTCCTCCTCATGCATCCCCAAGATGCCGCGGCCAGATCATTGGGAGACGAAGATCCCGTTTGGGCTTATAACCGTTTAGGAGAAGTAAAATTTACCTTGCGCATCACGCCGCGCGTCCCTCCCGGGGTCGTGGTAGCTGAAGGAATCTGGTGGCTGGCTCATTGTCCCGGTCCACGCTCGGTAAACGCCCTTACTTCGTCAAGGTTAACTGATCAGGGCAGGGGAAGTACTTTCTACGATAATACCGTGGAGGTCCGGCTGGCTTAGGGTTTAATTACCTTTACCCACCGAAGTGACCCCTACTAAATTGAGCATTACCATGGCCTTACGCTCGGCCGGTTGGCCAGCCAAGGCCGGCTTTTCTGAATAAGAAATATCCACGCTCCAACATTGATGACGGTAGTGGAGGCGATAAATTGTCTCGATAGTTTGCTGGTCAAGAAAAGAATGCCTGATCTCGTAACCGAAATCCAAAGAGGGCGTAAGCTTAATCTGTAAATGGCCATTGAGCTGATTTTGACTGCCTTCGGCCCAGGCGTATTCCAAGAGAAGTTGATCTCCCCGGGCGTCATAAAAGCGGGCGTTAGTAAAAGAAGTTAAAAAACGTTGCTCATGGGGGTCATAAGTGGAGTTATTTTCTAAGGAAAAATATTTCAGAGGGCTTATCTTAATTTGCCCATTTAAGGCGCCAAAAGGCTTGCGGGGAGGTGTTTCTGGAGTAACTTCCCTGCTGGCCTCATGAAAATCATACGACTGACTCAGCCGCAAATAAAGTAATTCATGAAATTTGGGCCCGCTCTTCTCCGTGGTTATCTTACCGATTAGGCGCTGGGCAAGGCCATAGCTAAGTCTGCTAACCTTAAGCAAAGGAAGATCATAGTTAGGAACTTTCTCTTGGCTAACTTCCGGAAGATAAGTATAGTTTATCTCCGGACGCAGAATATGTTTAATTTTAGCCAGGCTGGCCCAAGGAGAGTCAAACACGCGGTAAAGCTCAGTAGCTGCGGTCGCTTGCAGAACAGGTAGACCTCGGCCGAAAGTCTCTTCTCCGCCATTCCGGCTAAGGTAGAGAGTCTGCCGATATCCTACATCAGGAGTGAATTCCACCGGCCCTAAGCGTAACGGTAGAGCAAGGCGCGGAAATAAATCTAAGAGGTGCCCGGTTACTCCTTCTTCTCGCCAAAAATATCCATAAGCCGAATCTATGCTGTAATAAAAAGGGGACTTCCCAATTTGCTGCCGCATTCCTTTAAATTCCAGCCAAGGATATCTCTGCAGGGTAGTTTTATCTTCTTTCGTCAAATCCACCGTATGGCGCACTTCTCCGAATAAAGCAAAACTTTCCCAATTCTTGGTAAGTAAAATTTGGGAATATGCCTGCTCGCTAAAGCGATCTTCGGCCGTTATTCCATAATCTCTTAAGTATTGGCGATCGCTGAAATGGCGCAGTTTCGCTTTGATATAAAAGGAAGGGTCAAAATATTCTTCATGCTGAAATTCGGCGTACCACCGGTCGGCAGTTCGGTCTAACTGTTCCGAGCGCTTCTGCCGATAAGCCTCTTCCTCTCTAATGTGGTATCCATAAAATCTACCGCCACTTTCTTGGCGCCTTTGATAGCGGAATTCTAACCCCTCGCCTACACCTCTAACGGAAGCTAAATCAAGATAAAAAGTAGCATCCATGTTTTTGGTGATAGCCCAGAAATAAGCATTACTCAATTCCCAGCCCGAAATATCCGAATAAGTGATCCGCGGGATCAAGAAGCCAGATTGGCGCTCGGTTTTTACTGGAAAAAATAGATAAGGAGAGTAAAGCACGGGAACATTTTTTATTTGAAATGTAGCCCCCCATACGGAAGCATATTCCTCCAAAGTAACCAAAGTTTCTTTAGCCTGGAAGCGCCAGGCCGGCCAATCCCCATCGCAAGTAGTAAAACTACCTTCTCGAATTCGGTAGGTGTCCTCTCCTACCCTTTCAATTTCTTCGCCGCGAAGATAAAAATTCTGCTTTTTTAAAAAGAGAGCACCTTTAATAATTATACCCAAATTCGTTTCCAAGTTTATGATCATCCTTTCACTTCTTAAAACATCATCGCCTTGCCATAGGATTACATTACCCTGCGCTTCAACTTCATGGGAGCGTCCAGATAATACTACCCGATGGGCAGTTAATTTTGTATCTCCTTGCCAAATTTCTACTTGACCTTCGGCGATATAAACATCGGTATTATGATCGTAGGAAATGTGGTCAGCTTTTAAACGAATTGGTTCACCCGGAAACTGCTGCTCTTTTCCGGAGGCGAACTGAGCTGTTGCTTTCGGTAATATCAAAAAAAAGGAGATAACTAGGGCTGAGAAAATAAATAACCAGCGTGGGCTCAAGATTCAATCAGACCTTTCTGTATTAAATGCGCTCTGGCTTCCCCAACGGTAAAGAGGGAACCGGAAACAAGAATAAGATCTTTATCTTCCGCGATAGCTAAGGCTCGTTCTAAGGCTTCAGCCACGTCGGGAATTTCAGTCATGTTCTTCCCGAAAATGGCCGCTTCTTTTTTCAAGACTTCCAACGAGGCGGAACGTTCTAATTTGGGCTTAGTCAAGATCAAAAAGTCGGCTAAGGGCACGAGGTTAGCCATCATTTGCCGAATATCTTTATCTCCCATGATCCCTAAAACTAAAATAAGTCGTTGCCGGGGAAAACCTTCTTGCAAAGCCTTCTTTAAAACCTTAGTACCGGCTGGATTATGAGCCCCATCTAAAAGGACGCGCGGGTTCTCGCCGACTATTTCCAACCTTCCTGGCCATTTTACCTGCCGCACTCCTTTTCTTATATGTTCTTCAGCCAGGGAGTACCCCAGTTCGCTCAAAGCCTCCGCCGCGACTAAGGCTAAAGAGGCATTTACTATTTGATGACTTCCCCATAAGCCCAATGTTAAATTAGGCCAGAAATTTTTCCTACCCCGAAAGTCGATTACGCCGGGGCCACGTTTCCTGGCCTGAAAATCTTTACGCCAAATATAAAAGGGCGAATTTAGCTCCGCACACCGTTGCCGCAAAACTTCTAAGACCTTGGTTTGATGGGCCGAAGTAAAAACTGGCCGTTGGGGCTTGATGATACCTGCTTTTTCCCAGGCAATTTGGCGTAGAGTCCGACCCAAATATTGCTTATGTTCTAAGGAGATTGACGTTATTAAAGAAATTAAAGGGTCGATCACATTAGTAGCATCTAATCTGCCGCCCAAGCCGGTTTCAATAACCGCTATATCTACTCCTTTTTCGCGGAAATATAAGAAAGCCATGGCCGTGGTAAATTCAAAAAAGGTTATATAAGCTTTCTCTAAGTCCACCTCTTTGGCTAAAGGCCCTTGAGCAGGGGTAAAATCTATTTCCCCCCGGCTGATCAGCTTGTCCACGGTGCTCCTGATATGTTCAGTCAACTCTACGACCCGGGAGACGGGAATAGATTGTCCATTTACTTGAATCCGTTCGGTAAAATCTATTAAGTGGGGAGAAGTATATAGGCCCACCCGCCACCCTCCTTGCCGCAAAATAGAGGTCAAAAAGGCGGCCGTAGACCCCTTGCCATTGGAACCAGCTATATGCACTGCCGGCAGACCAGATTGGGGGTTACCCAATTCTCTTAGTAAAATACTGATGTTGGTTAAGCCTAATTTAATCCCAAAACGTTGCAGGCCAAAAAGATAATTTAAAGTCTCCTGGTAAGATATTGTATTGGTCGGCATATAAATTACTTATTTACGAGTAAGGAAAGAAGCTTGGCCAAAACTTCTCTCATCTGCCTCCTTTCTACAATTAAATCGATCATTCCGCGGGCAAATAAATACTCGGCCCTTTGGAAGCCTTCGGGTAGCTTTTGCTTAATAGTTTGTTCGATGACTCTTTGGCCGGCGAAGCCGATGATAGCTTTCGGTTCAGCCAAGATAATGTCCCCTAACATCGCAAAACTCGCCGATACTCCTCCGGTGGTGGGGTCGGTCAAGACCGAAATATAAGGTAATCCCTTTTCTTTTAAGCGGGCAATAGCCGCACTGGTCTTAGCCATCTGCATCAGCGAAATTATACCTTCTTGCATGCGGGCGCCTCCCGAAGCACAAAATATCACGACCCCCACTGCTTCGGCCAAGGCCGCTTCTATAAGCCGGACAATCTTTTCGCCAACTACTGAACCCATAGAGCCGCCCATGAACTCGAAGTCCATTACGCCGATCATCACGGATTGACCCATTATTTTTCCCTTCCCCGTAATAATAGCTTCGGCCGCCCCCGTTTTTTGACGAGACTCAGCTATACGTTCCTCATAACGCAGACGATCTTTAAACTGCAAAGGGTCTCCAGGCCTTAAATCCGCGTTTAGCTCTATAAAACTCCCCTCATCTAAGAGCATGGCTAAACGCTCGCGCGGCGGAAGGCGAAAATGATAATGACACTTAGGGCAAACGTGCAGGTTGCGCTCTACCTCTCTTCGGTAGAGAATCTCTCGACAGGCTTGACATTGGAGCCACTGCTGATCGAATACTTCCATAATCAGAAATAATAACGCGCCCCCTGGCGCAATAAAGAAATCCGCGGATAGGGTATTTTTTTTATTTCTTTCCGCAATACGGGCAGATATTGAGGTTTCATATGAGCCAATAATATGGTCAAATCATTACGGTTAAGTTTAAGTAACTCCTCTTTGAGCAAACGGGGTGTCAAATGACCACTTTTTTGCGCCACCTCGCTTAATTTATTGGGAAAGGAGGTTTCGATTAATAAAGCTCGCAATTCTGGCCGTTGGTTGGCCACTTCCCATATTTGGTCACTCGGCCCTGTATCCCCAGTATAAATTATGGCGGTATTCCCTTGCTTTATAAAATACCCCACCGCCGGCACCGGATGATTAACTGGGATGGCTCTAATTAAATAATTGCCTATGGGCACATCAACTTCTGCCTGAATTTCGACGAATTTGAGGATGGGCCATTCCGCCGTCGGCAGGACCGAAAAGTCCGGCCAAAGGGCATCGTTGAAAAGATGGGTTTTGATCAAACCTATGACCGGCGCCGTACTGACAATATGTACAGGTCGCCGAAAGCTTTTTTCTTTGATCAGGTTGGCGGCCAAAAAAGGTATGTCTTTAATATGATCCAAGTGCGTATGGGTGACTAAAATATATTGAATTTTTTTTTGCTCACTTAAATTAAGAACTGGCGTGATTGCTCCTGCATCCAGTAATAGTCTTTCATCAATCTTCAAACAACAATGTCTGAATCCGGGAAGTTCTCCGCCGAAACAACCTAAAACTCTGATTTCCATTTATGCTCCTTTTTATTAAAGGAGAAGCGTTAAAATCAGTCTCACCATCCCCTTATTTGATAAAGATTTTTTCATACCATAAGACTGATAAAGTTAGCAAGCTGATTCTATGAAAAAAACAGCGCTTCATCTTAATGAGCATTTTCACCTCCCGCCGGTATTAGACATGAAATTCAAAAGTGATCGACGTTCAAGATTTTTTATATTCTGGCAAAATTAAAGAATAAGCCATGGTGGGAACCATGGCTTATTCAATTGAATTAAGCAATCAGCTCAATTAATTATATTTTTCCTCTTTGGCCTCCGTACTTGCGCGAGGTAAAAATCTATAATTTCTTCATTCCGCCATTTTCCGGCTGGAACTGATCTTCCCTTATCCCGCAGTTCTAAAATTAATTGGTAAAGAGGCGGAATTAAAAAAGTAAATTTTTGATTCCGCCAAAGATTACTAAAAACTTCCTCCGGAGTACCTACCGTCAATATTTGGCCTTGATCTAAAACGATTAATCTATCCACTAAGTCTAAAATCTCCTCCACATCATGGGCAATTATAATCACCGTCCTGCCCTCTTTATGGAATGTTTTAATCCAAGCCAGAATTTCTTTTTTCCCCTGGGCATCTAAACCCACGGTAGGTTCGTCTAAAATTAATACCTGGGGATTTTGGACCAATATCCCTGCTAAGGCCGCTCGCCGCATTTCTCCTCGACTGAGTTCCCCAGGCGATCTGTTCCAGAAATTTTCGTCTTCTAAACCCACTAAAGCGCAGGCCGCCCTTACTTTTTCTTTTATGGCGGAGGGGGGTAATTCTTTATGGCGGGTCAACGCAAAAGAAACATCTTCAAAAACATTTTTCCCAAAAAGCTGGTGTTCAGGATACTGAAAGAGGAAGCCGATTCTTTTCCTTATTTCCTTCAATTCTTGGGGTGCGTAATTCAGCTCTCTCCCCGCTATATAAATCTTTCCTTTCCCGGGTCTCAAAAGACCATTAAAATGTAGGGCTAAAGTAGTCTTTCCCGACCCAGTTCCCCCAATTATCCCTACACATTCTCCTGCTTTAACACTTAAGGAAATTTCCTGCAGGGCATCCTTGGCGAAGGAAGTTCCTGGATTATAAGTATAAGAAATCCTTTCCAGACGAATGAGCGGTTGGTTGATGAAGTCTCTCCCTTACTCTACTATTTTCCAAACAATATCTTTCTCGCGCACTCGTTCCTTAACTTTAATGCCTACTAATTGCCCCGGAGCAGCTTTTTCTACGGGCTTATTATCAATCTCTATGGAGTTTACTTGATCCTCAAAGTCCGTAGTATGGCCTTTGATCTTTATACGATCGCCAACGCGCAGCTCACCTTCTAAAATCTTAACAGCGGCAACACTTGGCTTGGCAAAAAATTTTACTACTTCCCCAATCTTCTGCTCAGGCATCTTAGTCTCCTTTCTCCCCAAGGATTAAAATCTTATGCAAAATTATATGCTTATCAAAAGATCTATGTCAAGCCAAAAGCATGTTTACCGTCGATCAGTTTTAATATTTTTCGCCAGAAGGAAACAGGCGGGAGGGGGAGAGGCTCATGAAAATTAGGTGCATATTCTTTTTCTTTCTTAGGTACGGGCGAGGAGAAGATCTTTTTAGAGATTGTCGCATCCCTGCCCACCCTCAATTTTTAAAAGAGTAATGGTTTTGAAAGAATAATCATAGAATTTCCGGGGAAGGCGGGAAGGTGAAGGTAAGACCGTTAAAATTTAGCTAAAAAATGAAGGGGGGGAAGAAAAGGTTTTTAAGGCCTTGTTCCATGGATTGATTAAGAACTGATCGACAATCAAGTAGAAGGCTGGCCAGAAAAGACCTCTATAAGGAATTTTTGGGCCTCTGCTGGCGAATGTATACAGGAAGGAATGGCCCACCCCTCTTCTCCTAAAATGCGGAGCAACTCCCAAAGAGGGGGATAAGTCAATTTTAAGGAATTACCCACAAAGGCCTTATGCCAAAAGTCTTCCCACGGCCCATAAAATAAAATTTGCCCTTTATCCAAGTAAATAAAATCTTGCGCTCTAAGAGCGGCGGAGAAGGAGTGGGTAATGTGCAAGATGGTTTTCTTTTCTTGGCCATGAATTTGGGCGAGCAATCTTAGAATCTCTTCCTGATCTTGCAGATCGAGCATAGATGTGGGTTCGTCTAAAATGAGGATTTCACAATCCATAGCTAAGATCCCAGCCAGGACAACTTTTTGCTGTTGACCGCCGGAGAGGTGATGGGGAGATGCGCCGCGATAATTTTGCATACCCACGAAGGCTAAGCCCTTTTCTACCCGTTCCACGATGGTCTCTCGATCTAAGCCCATATTTTCCAAACCAAAGGCCACATCTTCCTCTACTACCGCGCAGACAATTTGGTTTTCAGGGTTAGAAAAAATATACCCCACTCGCGGCGAAATTTCCCCCGGGAGCAAAGGTTCTCCAGCAATCCGAATCGAACCTTCCTTAGGAGAAATTAGTCCTTTGATAAGTTTCCCCAAGGTAGTCTTTCCTGATCCATTAGGACCCATTAGGGAGACATACCGACCCCGAGGAATAAATAAATTAAATTTATTAAAAACGGGGATCTCCGTCCCCGAACGGGACGGATAGGAAAAGGTGAGCTCATTAATCTCTATCATGGGGAGCTCAAAAACTCCGCCGAGATGTTTTTTCCTGGCCTTAATATTTTTAAAGTCTGCCTGTGGGTTCAGGAGGGGCGATTACTTCCGTTTTTTTCTTTTTTTCTTTCTCGCGTCTTCTCTCGGCCCGCCGCCTTTTCATGGCCTTCTGCTCTTCACCCATGGAGATAATTTCTATGAGCGATACAGGAGCACCATCTCCTGGACGGTTTCCCAGCTTTATGATGCGCGTATAACCCCCATTTTGCATTTGGAATCGGGGGGAGATCTTCTCAAAAAGTTTGCGCACAATTTCTGGGCTCCGCACTACCCGCAAGACCTGGCGCCGGGCATGTAAATCTCCTCTTTTCGCCAAAGTAATCAGTTTTTCTGCTAAAGGACGTAGTTCTTTGGCTTTGGCTTCGGTCGTTTTTATTCTTTCATGTTCAAACAGCGAGGTAACTAAATTGCGGAGCATTGCCCATCTATGTTCAGTGGTCCTGCCCAACTTTCTACCAGCAATTCGGTGACGCATCTTCTTTACCCTCTTTAGGCACTCTTTTCCTGTTTTTGTTGCAATTCCGGCGGAGGCCAATTTTCCAATTTCATGCCCAAACTTAAGCCCATCTCCGCTAAAATTTCTTTGATTTCATTCAGCGACTTGCGGCCAAAATTCTTAGTCTTCAACATCTCCGCTTCTGTTTTTTGCACTAAATCCCCAATATATTTAATGTTGGCATTTTTTAAACAATTTGCGGAACGAACGGAAAGTTCCAGCTCTTCCACACTTTTGAAAAGATTTTCATTAAGTTTGGGCCTTTCCTCTGCCGGTTTAGGTTTGGGGACAACTTCTTCTTCGTTGAAATTTATAAACACGCTTACCTGATCTTTAAGAATCTTAGCGGCATAAGCTAAAGCATCAGCCGGAGCTACACCCCCATTGGTCCAAATTTCCATCGTCAGGCGGTCATAATCAGTAATCTGGCCCACGCGCGTATGGGTTACCATATAATTCACCTTGCGAATAGGCGAGAAAATAGCATCAATCGGGATCGTTCCTAAGGGAGCTTCCTCATCACGGTTCCGCTCGGCCGGAACATATCCTCTACCCCATTTAACCACCATCTCCATCTCTAATTCCCCATCGTTCGAGAGCGTAGCAATAGGGTGTTCTGGGTTCAAAATTTCTACATGGGGATTAGGTTTTATATCTTGGGCCCTTACTACTCCCGGTTTATTCGCTTTCAAGTAGAGGGTCTCCGGCCCATCACCATGCAATTTCACTAAAATTTCTTTCAAATTTAAGATAATCTCCGTCACATCCTCCCGTACTCCTGGAATCGTGGAAAACTCATGGAGTACACCTTTGATGCGCACAGCCGTTATGGCTGCTCCTTGCAAAGAAGAAAGCAGAATGCGGCGTAAAGAATTGCCGATGGTAATACCAAAACCCCGTTCCAGCGGCTCTACGTGAAACCGACCATAAGTAGAACTAAGTGTTTCTTGGTCGGCTTCTACAGCCTTGGGTTTAATTAATGATTGCCAATTTTTATACATAATGGATACTCCTTGATCGGGAATTCCGGCCCGAAAAGCCTTTTATTTTGAATAAAACTCTACAATTAATTGTTCCTTAATGGGCATAGTTATGTCTTCTCTTTGGGGCAGAGCCAAAATTCGTCCCCGAAAGTTTTCCCGATCCAGCTCCAACCAAGAGGGAATACCGCGGCGCGCTACGCCTTCCAGGGCATCAGCGATCCTGGGATTGGTTCGACTTTTTTCTCCTAATTCGATCACGTCTCCAACTTTTACTAAATAAGAAGGTATATTTACTTTGCGGCCATTTATCAAAAAGTGGCCATGCTGGACAAGTTGCCGGGCCTCGCGACGGGAATGAGCAAATCCTAAACGATAGACCATATTGTCTAAACGTCTTTCCAGAAGAACTAACAGGTTTGTTCCCGTAATCCCCTTTTGTTTTTCGGCCCGCTCAAAAAAGTTACGAAATTGTTTCTCCGTCAACCCATACATCCGCTTCACTTTCTGTTTTTCTCTCAGCTGCTGCCCGTAACTGGAAAACTTGGGCCGACTTTGACCATGTTGACCGGGCGCATAGCTGCGTCTTTCCAAAGCGCATTTATCCGAGTAACAGCGGTCGCCTTTTAGATAAAGCTTTAAATTTTCCCGTCGGCATAAGCGGCAAACAGATTCGGTATATCTGGCCAACTTGCTCCTCCTCTCTTTTTACTCCGCATTCTTAGGTTTACACCCGCCGCCTTTTGGGTGGGCGACAACCATTGTGAGGTATCGGGGTGACGTCCCGGATAAGATCAATCCGCAACCCCGCCGCCTGGAGAGATCTAAGGGCGGCTTCTCTTCCAGCGCCCGGCCCTTTTATGTAAACTTCAATACTTTTCATTCCCTGCTCCATGGCTTTTTTAGCAGCCTGCTCGGCGGCCAATTGGGCAGCAAAGGGAGTACTTTTCCGGGAACCTTTAAAACCCACGCTCCCCGCGCTCGCCCAAGTGATGACGTTACCATTGGCATCAGTAATCGTTACGATCGTATTATTAAAAGTTGATTGAATATGCGCGATTCCATGAGGAATATTGCGTTTTTCTTTTTTCCTTCCTCCGGTGCTTTTTTCCGGTGCCATTCTTCCTCCTTACTTCTTGCGGCCCCCAATCGGGCGCCGGGGCCCTTTGCGCGTGCGGGCATTGGTGTGCGTGCGCTGCCCCCGCACAGGCAAGGAACGACGATGTCTCAGGCCACGGTAGGTACCCAGGTCCATCAGTCTCTTTATATTCATGGAGACTTCTCGCCGCAAATCTCCCTCGATCTTCAAATTGCTTTGATCTATAGCCTCCCTAATTTTGGCTATTTCCGCATCCGTTAATTCGTCCGTTTTCCGCTGGCCATTAACCTGAGCCATCTCCAAAATCTTCCGGGCGGTAGACCTGCCAATGCCATGAATATACGTTAAAGCAATCTCTATATTTTTATTGCGGGGAAGATCAATACCAGCAATCCGAGCCAATTTTTACCTCCTTCAGGCCTTTTCACCCCTGCCTTTGTTTATGGCGGGCGTTTTGGCAAATTACTCTGATAACGCCTTTTCTCTTAATGATTTTACATTTATCGCAGATTTTTTTAACTGAAGCTCTCACTTTCATGGAATTACCTCGGCGTTCAATAATTTTTCCTTTTTATTTCATCCCTATCCCTGGTTCATTCTTGGTTTATCCTTGACTCAACCTCGGCTTTTCTTTACCCGTGGCCCAGCACTCGGCGCTTCCCCCTCTTTTTCTCTATAGATTATTCTGCCTCGGTTTAGATCATAAGGTGAAAGCTCTACAGTCACTTTATCACCGGGTAATATTTTGATGAAATGCATCCGCATTTTGCCCGAGATGTGCGCCAATACGCGATGCCCGTTCTCTAACTCTACGCGAAACATGGCATTGGGCAGAGTCTCGACGACTGTGCCGGTTACTTCTATGGCGTCTTCTTTGGGCATCTTTTCTCTTCTCCATCATGGCCAATTTGGGGGCCCATCTTTCTTACCTTCAAATCTTACTCAAAATATCCGGCCCATTCTCGGTTATAGCCACCGAGTGTTCAAAATGGGCTGAAAGACTTCTATCTTTAGTAACGGCTGTCCATCCATCCTCTAAGATTTCTACTTCATGCCCCCCGGCATTGATCATAGGTTCAATGGCTAGGGTCATCCCCGGGCGCAACCTTATTCCCCGCCCGGGCAGGCCAAAGTTCGGGACTTGTGGTTTCTCGTGCAGATGCTTTCCGATGCCGTGCCCCACGAAATCCCGCACTACCGAAAAACCTTGGCTCTCTACATAACGTTGAATAGCCGCCGAAATATCTTGCAAACGATTTTCCGGACGCGCTTGCTCAATAGCTAAATAAAGAGCTTCTTCAGCCACCCGCATTAATCTGGCGGCCTCGGGCGAAACCTGGCCCACGGGCAAAGTGATGGCCGCGTCACCATAAAAATCATCATAGATAACCCCAAAATCTAAACTCAGAATATCCCCTTCTTTTAGGACTCGCTCAGAGGGGATCCCATGGACAATTTCTTCATTCACGGAAGTACATAACGCCGCCGGAAAGCCGTTATAACCCTTAAAAGCCGGTTTGGCTTTTTTCTTGGCTAAAAGTTCTTCCGCCAATTCTTCCAAATCCCGCGTGGTAATTCCCGGCCGGACTGCTTCTTTAATTTCGGCCAAAATTTCCGCCACAATCTGATTACTCCGGCGCATTTTTTCGATTTCCTGGGGCGATTTGAGTATTATCCTCTCTTCCTCAGCTGACAAATAAAAAAGGCTCATCCGCTACCTTCTTCCTTTTATCCGCCCCCGCTTCATGAATCCTTCATAATGACGCATTAACATATGCGATTCAATCTGCCCTACCGTATCCAAAGCCACACCGACCACAATCAATAGGGCCGTCCCGCCAAAATAAAAAGGGACATGAAATTTAGTAATTAAAATAGAAGGCAGAACACAGACAGCGGAAACATAAATGGCTCCGCTAAAAGTGATCCGGGTGAGCACCCGATCTACAAACTCGGCCGTTTTTTTACCAGGCCTAATTCCCGGAATGTAACCACCGTACTTGCGCATATTATCAGCTACATCCGTGGGATTAAAAGTCACGGCCGTATAAAAATAGCAAAAGAAGAAAATAAACCCCACATACAGGAGCTCATAAACTAAAGAACCTGGCGCCAATTGGTTAGCCACTGCTTTCATCCACGGATGTTCCATAAAATTAGCAATCGTAGCAGGAAACATAATGATCGAAGAGGCAAAAATCGGCGGAATAACACCGGCGGTATTAATCTTCAAAGGCAAATGGGTGCTTTGGCCGCCGTACATTTTACGACCCACAATCCGCTTAGCGTATTGGACGGGGATGCGTCTTTGTCCTCTTTCCACGTAGATTATGGCCCCCACTACGGCGACCATGAAAACGATTAAAAATATAGTCACCAAAATACCTAATTCGCCGCTGCGAATGAGGCGGACACTATTGCTGATCGCCGTAGGCATCCGCGCCACGATCCCCGCAAAAATTATTAAAGAAATGCCATTGCCGATCCCCCGTTCGGTAATCTGCTCTCCCAGCCACATGATGAAGGCCGTTCCCGCCGTGAGGGTAATCATGGTCATGAAACGAAATGCCCAGCCTGGCTCGGCGACAATCAATTCTCCCCCAGGCCCCGTCATTCTTTCCAAACCGATACTGATGCCAAACCCTTGGATTAAACTGAGCAAAACTGTTCCATACCGGGTATATTGGGTGATCTTTTTCCTTCCCGCTTCCCCCTCTTTAGAAAGCCTCTCCAAGTGGGGGACAACCACCGTAAGCAGCTGCAAGATAATCGAAGAACTGATGTAAGGCATGATCCCCAGAGCAAAAACTGAGAGACGTTCGAAGGCTCCCCCGGAAAACATGTCTATAAAGCTAAAGAGCGTGCCTTTGGCTTGGGCAAAGAAGGCAGCTAAAGCAGTAGCATCGATTCCGGGTGTGGGAACATGCACACCAATCCGATAAACAGCCAACAAGGCTAAAGTAACTAATATCCTGCGCTTCAGCTCCGGTATTTTGGGAATATTCTGAAACCCCTGGAGCACGCTTTAAATAACCTCCGCTTTTCCGCCGACCGCCTCAATCTTACTTTTGGCTGCCAGACTGAATTGATGGGCCTTGATCGTCAAAGGAAAATTTAAAGAACCATCGCCCAATATCTTAACCTTTTCTTCTCCTTTTTTGATCAGTCCCGATTCTTTAAGTGAGGCCGGGTCGACTACCGACCCCGCTGGAAATCGATTTAAATCTTTGAGGTTTACTATTTGCCACTCCTGCCGGAATGGGTTAGAAAACCCCCGCTTGGGTAAACGGCGTTGTAAAGGCATCTGGCCACCCTCAAACCCGCGCGAGCTTTTTCCTCCAGCCCGAGCCCTATGCCCTTTATGCCCCCGGGTAGCCGTGCCTCCATGCCCAGAGCCATCTCCCCGTCCCACTCTCTTTTTTTTCTTTCTTGATCCTGCTGGCGGCTTTAATGCATTAAGTTCCATAAGCCCAACCTCTAAATTTCTTCCACTTTGACCAAATGGTTAACTTTTTTAATCATCCCCCGGATAGCTGGAGTATCTGGTAAACGCACAGAGCGGTGCATTTTGGTCAGTCCCAGCCCGCGCAAAGTCCTCCTCTGCGTTTCGGGCTGACTAATTTCACTCCTAATCAGAGTTACTCGGATCATTTTCTCTCCCATTTTATTCCACCTAAAGCAGTTTAGGATTATTTCTCAAAGCTCTCCCCTTTTAGGTTACCTCAGGGACTACTTTCCCTCTTTTGGTCGCCGCTTCTTCCGGAGTCTTTAGCTGGCGCAATCCATGGATAGTAGCTTTAATTATGTTATGGGGATTACGCGAACCAAAACACTTGGTGAGGATATTTTGCACTCCCGCTGATTCTAAGACAGCCCGCACAGCACCGCCAGCTATTACTCCAGTTCCCTCGGAAGCTGGTTTTAAGAGCACGCGGGAGGCCCCGTATTCACCCACTACTTCGTAAGGTATCGTACCCTTGGTGATAGGAACGGCGAGCAAGTTCTTTTTCGCTTGCTCTATGGCTTTGCGAATTGCCTCCGGAACTTCCCGGGCTTTACCCAATCCATACCCTACGATTCCCTGACCATTGCCGACGACCACCAGAGCGCTAAAGCTAAACCTCTTTCCCCCTTTTACTACTTTGGCCACCCGATTTATGTGGGCAACTCGGTCGACCAGCTCCAATTCTTCGGGATTAATTTGAGCCAATGAATTACCTCCGTTTAAATAACTTTTCCTCTCCTGCGTCCTTTATTTAAATTAGCCTAATCTCTTTAAAAAGCCCAAGCCTCTTCTGGGGCAGGATTTTTCTTAAAAATTCAACCCTTTTTCTCGGGCTGCTTCCGCTAAAGCTTTGACCCGCCCGTGGTATAAAAAACCGTTGCGGTCAAATACCACTTTCTGGATATTTTGAGCTAAAGCTTTCTCGGCAATAAGAGCCCCCACTTTTTTAGCTATTTCTATCTTGCCTTTACCTCGTTCCACTTGGCGCAGTTCCGGACTGAGCGTCGAGGCAGCCGCTAAAGTATGTCCCCGGCTATCATCGATTAATTGGGCATAAATATGCCGGGCGCTTCGGAATACGCACAACCGAGGACGCTCTGGAGTACCCCTTACCTTGTCTTTATATCGTAATTTTCTTCTTTGGCGCGCAATCTCTTTTTCTTTTCTCAGCACTTTTCATCCCTTGTTAATTATCCCACCGCCGTTTTCCCAGCTTTGCGATGGATAATTTCTTCAGCATATTTAATCCCCTTACCTCCATATGGTTCGGGGGGGCGAAGACTGCGAATCTCCGCGGCCGTTAATCCTAACAGATGTTTATCTATGCCGCGCAATGTTAATTTGGTTTGTTTATCCACTTCCGCTTTAATTCCTTCCGGCAAAGGGAAACGAATAGGATGGGAATATCCCAAGTTGAAATTAAGCACATTCCCTTGCAGTTCTACGCGATAGCCCACCCCATTAATCTCCAAAACCCGTTCAAAACCTTGACTCACCCCTTTAATCATATTGGCAATCAAAGTTCTTGTAAGCCCCTGTAAGGCTTTCCCTTTTTTGGGGTTCGCAGGTTGCTGGACTATAATCTGGTCTTTCTCTAAAGTTACCGCCACACCTTCGGGAATTTTTTGCGCAAGGCTCCCTTTGGGGCCGGAAATCTTTAAAACAGGAAGCTCCAGCTCCACTTTTATACCCTTAGGAATAGGTATTGGTTTTCTGCCTATACGTGACATACCTTTCTCCTTAAAGCTCCTTACCACACCTCACAGAGTAATTCTCCACCCACATTTAATTTACGGGCTTCTTTATCTGTGAGCACCCCTTTGGAGGTAGAAAGAATTGCCGTACCCAATCCCCGGAGCACTTGGGGAATTTCCTCTTTTTTCACGTAGCACCTTAAGCCCGGCCGGCTAACTGTCTTTAATCCGGTAATCACCGGATTCTTCCGGTCTCCTTCGTACTTTAAATATATTCTCAAGATTCCTTGACGGCCATCTTTGATCAATTTATAGTTTTTAATATATCCCTCTTCTTTCAAGATCCGCGCAATCTGGGCTTTTAAATTGGAAGCGGGTACATCCACTTTTTCATGCTTCGCTTTGTTCGCGTTCCTTATGCGGGTCAGCATATCAGCTAAGGGGTCTGTCATTACCATGCCTATCCTCCCCGATTAATTTCCCTACCAGCTTGATTTAATCACTCCCGGAATCTCTCCCCGGGAAGCTAAATTGCGGAGGCAAATCCGACATAAATCGAACTTGCGATAGTACCCTCTGGCCCGGCCACATAAAGGGCAGCGGTGGTGAGCGCGTACTCTAAATTTGGGCTTTTTCTTAGCTTTAACTATTAAGGCAGTTCTGGCCACTACTCATCCTTTCTTTTTAAACATTGATCGTTTGTCGATTTTTATTAGCTCCTAAAGGGCATACCTAAAAGCTGCAGTAATTCTTTCCCTTCTTCGTCAGTTTGGGCCGTCGTCACTATGGAAACATTCAAACCTTTTACTTTATCTATCTTATCAAAATTTATTTCTGGAAAGATGATCTGTTCGCGAATGCCTAAAGTATAATTACCTCGGCCATCAAAAGCCTTAGGCGAAACTCCCCGGAAATCCCTAACTCGTGGCAAAGCCACATTCACTAACTTATCGAAGAATTCGTACATGCGCTCCCGGCGCAGGGTAACCATGACGCCGATAGGCATACCTTCGCGCAATTTGAAGGCCGCGATCGACCTCTTAGCCTTGGTGACCACGGCGCGCTGGCCCGCAATAAGCGTAAGTTCTTCTACAGCAGCATCCAAGATTTTAATATTTTGAATCGCCTCTCCCAGACCCATGTTTAGGGTGATCTTTTCCAGCCTGGGAACTTCCATCACATTGCGATAGCCAAATTTCTTCATCAATTGCGGGATAACTTCTTTAATATAAATTTCTTTTAGCCTCGTCATGTTCCCTTGCCCCTTCATGTTCTTTCAATTATCTCCCCGCATTTTTTGCAAACTAAAACTTTTTTTCCATCTTCCAGGAGCTTCCTTCCTGTGCGTACGCCCTTATTACACTTTGGGCACAAGAGTAAAACGTTGGAAATATGCAGGGGAGCCTCTTTTTGAATAATGCCTCCTTGCCGGAGACGTCCCGTTGGGCGCGTATGCCTTTTTATAAAGTTAACCTTCTCTACTACTACCCGGTTCTTTTTGGGCAGAACTTTAAGCACCTTTCCCGTCTTACCCTTTTCTTTCCCAGCGATGACCATCACCATATCGTTTTTGCGCACGTGAAAATTCATGAACTTCATGATTTTTTTACCTCTATCCTCACAGAACTTCCGGGGCTAAAGAGATTATCTTCATAAACTTTTTAGCGCGCAATTCTCTGGCGACTGGGCCAAAGATGCGGGTCCCGATAGGTTCATTTTGGGGGTTAATTAATACGGCAGAATTGTCATCAAATTTGATATAACTGCCATCACTTCTTCTTACCTCTTTGACCGTGCGCACTACCACAGCGCGCATGACATCTCCCTTTTTCACTTTCGAATTAGGGATGGCTTCCTTTACCGAAACGACGATGATATCCCCCAAGCTGGCATATTTACGCTTGGTGCCCCCTAAAACTTTTATACAGGCCAGCTTTTTAGCTCCCGAATTATCCGCTGCTTCTAAAATAGTCTGCATTTGAATCATAGCCAATACCTTAGTTCCACTTAATCAGGATTTCCGCCCCACGGAAAATCCTTGTTGGTTATAATTAACCTCAGATCATTTGCCCTGCCTTACTGGGCTCTTTCTAAAATTTCTTTTACCCGCCAGCGTTTTTCTTTGCTCAATGGTCTGGTTTCAATCAACAGTACTCGATCCCCCACCCGGCATTCATTCTTTTCATCATGAGCTTTATAACGGGCGCGACGGCGGGTGTATTTTTGGTATAAAGGATGCTTGACTAACCTTTGCACCAAGACCACCACTGTCTTATCCATGCGGTCGCTAACTACCGTACCTATCATTGTTTTGCGAATTCCTCTTTTTTTCTCCATGCTCATTTCCTCAGCCAGCTTTTTTGACAGCGAGCTCCCTTTCGCGTAGGATAGTTTTCACCCTGGCTAAATCCTTGCGCACTTGGGGTAATCGCTCTGTATTCTCTAATTGGCCAGTGGCGTGTTGAAATTTCAAGTTAAATAACTCAGCGGTTAAGTCTTGTTCTTTTTGGCGAAGTTCTTCTATGCTTAATTCTCTTAGTTCCCGCGCTTTCACCCTTATCCCTCCCGGGAGATAAATTTAGTGGCCAACGGTAACTTATGGGCGGCCAGCCGGAAGGCATGCTTGGCCGTTTCCAGGTCTACGCCTTCCATTTCGTAAAGAATCCTTCCGGGTTTAATTACCGCTACCCAATCTTCTGGTGCGCCTTTCCCTTTGCCCATTCTGGTCTCTGCTGGTTTTTTAGTAATCGGTTTATCCGGGAAAATACGAATCCAAATTTTTCCTCCTCGCTTAATATAACGCGTCATGGCCACTCGCGCTGCTTCAATCTGCCTGGTAGTTAACCAGCCACATTCCACCGCTTGCAGCGCATAATCACCAAAGTTAATTTCACTTCCCCGGGTCGCTTTGCCTTTCCTTCTTCCTTTTTGTTGTTTCCTAAATTTTACTTTCTTCGGGGCCAGCATATTCTTTCATCTCCTCAGACTGTTTGTTCTTTCTTTCCCTTAGCAGCCGGCAGAACCTCTCCTTTATAAATCCAAACTTTGACGCCAATAGTCCCATAAGTGGTCCGGGCTTCGGCAAAACCATAATCAATATCCGCCCTTAAAGTGTGTAAGGGAACGCGCCCCTCCCGGTACCACTCTGACCGAGCAATTTCTGCTCCGCCCAGTCTCCCCGAGCACGCAATTTTTATTCCCTGAGCACCAAATTTCATGGAGCTGGTCACACTTTTCTTCATCGCCCGGCGAAAGGCTATCCGCCTTTCCAGCTGTAAGGCCACATTCTCGGCCACTAATTGGGCATCCAGTTCCACCCTTCTTACTTCTTGAATATTAATGGAGATTTCTCGTTGGGCCATCTTTTGGATTTCTTTCTGTAATTTCTCAATCTCCGCCCCTTTTTGTCCGATAATTATGCCCGGCCGCGCTGCCCGAATAGTAATCTTGGCTCGGTTCGCCGTCCGTTCAATTTCTACTTTAGAAATACCAGCATGATAAAGTTTTTCTTTGATGAAGCGCCGAATCTTAATGTCTTCTTGCAAAAATTTGGCATAATTCTTCTCCGCATACCAACGCGAGTCCCAAGTTTTAACTATCCCCAGGCGTAATCCTATAGGGTTTACCTTCTGACCCAACTTTTCTCCTCCTTCATTTGAAAACCTCCCGTTTAAAATTTATTTACGCTTCACTCAAAACCACTGTTAAATGGCAAGTCCTTTTCCGGATGCGGGCTGCCCGACCCATGGCCCGCGCTCGGAAACGCTTCAAAGTTGGTCCTTGGTCGACGAATATGGTTTTTACATAAAGAGTATCCACGTCAATCGCCTTATTCTGCTGGGCATTGGCTAAGGCCGACCGAATTGCTTTGGCCACTAATTTAGCTCCTGCTTTTGTTGTGTGAGCTAATATATTTAAAGCCTCTTCTGCTTTTTTGCCCCGGACGAGATCAGCACTCCATCTAACTTTCCGGGGGGACATGCGTAAATATCTGGCTACCGCACGCGCTTCCATACTTCCTCCTTTAGGCTGCCTTCGGAGCTGCTTTTAGTTTAGTTTTTCTATCTCCGGAGTGGCCAAAGAAAGTACGGGTGGGAGCGAATTCTCCTAATTTATGGCCCACCATATTTTCGGTAATAAAAACCGGAATAAACTTCTTGCCATTATGTACGACAAAAGTAAGGCCCACCATTTCCGGAACAATGGTTGATCTCCGTGACCAAGTTTTTATTACTTTGCGACTCTTGGTCTGGTTGGCCTCGGCCACTTTTTTCATTAAATTTGGATCAACATATGGTCCTTTACGAATCGATCGTCCCACAATTAGCACCTCATATCTTAAAAATGGTTCATACCCAGAAAAACTTATTTTCTCCGTTTCAAAATAAATTTATCCGTGGCTTTATTCCTTCTGGTTTTATAACCTTTAGTAGGCACTCCCCAAGGAGTTACCGGATGTCTTCCTCCTGAAGTTTTTCCTTCGCCTCCTCCCAAAGGATGGTCAACCGGATTCATTGCCACACCGCGCACTCGGGGATTTCTTCCTAACCAGCGGCTTCTTCCTGCTTTTCCTATAGACACATTCTCGTGGTCTAAATTACTCACTTGCCCAATAGTGGCATAGCACTCTAAATGAACCATGCGCACTTCCCCCGAGGGCAATTTGATATGGGCATAATTTCCTTCTTTGGCCATTAATTGCCCATAGGTGCCCGCACTGCGGATTATCTGACCGCCCTTTCCCCTTTTTAGCTCAATGTTATGGATGAGTGTCCCCAAAGGAATATTCTTCAAAGGAAGGGCATTGCCAGGTTTAATGTCGACATTCTCCCCGGACATTAAAACCTCGCCCACTTGCAGATTATGCGGGGCTAAAATATACCTTTTCTCCCCATCCACGTAATGAAGTAAAGCAATGAAGGCCGATCTATTAGGGTCATACTCTATGCTGGCCACCCGGGCTGGAATACCATACTTGTCTCTTTTAAAATCAATTATCCGGTAAAGCCTCTTGTGTCCTCCACCTATATAACGGCTGGTTATCCGCCCATAGCAATTTCTGCCACCTGTTTTCTTCAAAGGGAGGAGTAAGCTTTTCTCTGGCTCCCGCCGCGTTATTTCAGCGAAGTCCAAGACAGTTTGAAATCTTCTGCCTGGTGAAGTAGGCTTATAACTCTTAATCCCCATATTATTGTTCTCCTTTATACCCCTTCGAAGAATTCAATATGATCTCCAGCACGCAAAGTAACTATAGCTTTTTTCCAATCGGGCTTCTTGCCCATGAATCTTCCCCAGCGCTTCTTCTTGCCCAGCATATTTATCGTATTTACTTTGACCACTTTTACTTTAAACAATTTTTCTACCGCCTGCCGGATTTCTATCTTGTTAGCTTTAGGATCGACTAAAAAGGCTATCTGATTGGCCTCTTCTTTTTGGGCCGTACTTTTCTCTGTAATCAAGGGCCTTTTAATTATTTGGTGGGCTTCCTTCATGGGTGCAGTCTCCTCTCTAATTCCTGTAAGCTGGCCGGCGATAGGATCAAATGTTCATGACGGAGAATATCATGAACATTAAGCCCAGACAGTTCTTCTACTTGAACTCCTGGTATATTGTTGGCAGATTTTTGCAACTTTTCATCTTTTCCCACGGTAACAATCAAAGCATTATTTACACCTAAGCCATTTAATATACTTACGAATTTTTTGGTCTTCACCTCTTCTAACTGCCAACTATCAATCACTAATAGCTTATTTTCTCGAAACTTATACGAAATTACCGAACGTAAGGCAGCCTGGCGAACTTTTTTGGGTAACCGATAAGCATAGTCCCGCGGGTGGGGCCCAAATATCGTTCCCCCTCCTCGCCAAAGGGGCGAGCGGATAGAACCAGCCCGCGCTCTGCCTGTTCCTTTTTGCCGCCATGGTTTTTTACCCCCGCCGCTCACAAAGGATCTCTCTTTGGTGGCCGCGGTTCCTTTTCTCCGACCGGCCAGCAAATTCCGTATGGCCTCATATATTAAGTGGGGTTTCGCTTTTTCTTGCAAAAGGTAATCGGCCACTTCGATCTCGGCTATTTTCTGCCGCTCCAAGTTGATTACATCTATTTTCATGCTCTCATCCTCATGACTCAAATTCATTCCTTCGCCTTTGCCGGTTTCTTCTTAGCTTCTCTTATGAACAACAATCCGCGCGGACCCCCGGGAACTGCTCCTTTTACCAGCAGGATGTTCTGCCGGGGGCGAACATCTATTATTTCCAAATTCTGCATAGTCACCTGCTGATTACCTGTATGTCCCCCCATTCTTTGCCCAGGCCATACCCGGGAAGGAAAAGAGCTGGCCCCGATAGAGCCCGGCGCCCGGTGAAACATAGAACCATGAGTAGCTCGCCCACCGCGGAATCCCCACCTTTTAACTACCCCCATAAAGCCTTTCCCTTTGGAGTACCCGGTTATATCCACAAATTCTCCCACCTTGAATTCTTCTACCGTGATCACCTGGCCAACTTTATAGGCTTCGGGGTTAGAAATTCTAAATTCTTTAAGGTAGCGGAAGGCCGGAACTTGGGCTTTAGCAAAATGTCCCTGCAGAGGTTTTTTCATTTTTTTTAGATCGCCTTCCTCAAAACCCAGCTGTAAGGCTGCGTATTTCTCCTTAGCCGGAGTCTTTATCTGCACCACCGTACATGGACCGGCTTGAATTACGGTTACCGGAACTACACTGCCATCTTCTCGAAATATTTGGGTCATGCCAATTTTCTTACCAATAATGCCTTTTTCCATTTCGCCAACCTTATTTGAGAAAGCAAGGCGCATAGCGTTCGGCAATAGATAATTATTCCGTTAACCGCTATGCGCCTTAGGCCTATAATTTTATCTCCACATCCACACCGGCAGCTAAATCGAGCTTCATTAAAGCATCGATCGTCTGCTGCGTGGGTTCTAAAATATCTAAGAGCCTTTTATGCGTGCGCATCTCGAACTGTTCCCGAGATTTTTTGTCTACATGGGGCGACCGGAGCACGCAGAACTTATTAATTTCTGTGGGTAAAGGAATGGGACCAGCCACCTTAGCACCTGTGCGTTTGGCGGTCTCCACAATCTCCTTTGTCGACTGATCAAGGAGCCTATGGTCATAGGCTTTTAACCTGATTCTTATCTTTTGACTATTGATGACCATCCCTTAATTCTCTCTTCCCTTTTCTCTACCGTTACTTTTTAGGCAACTGGGCTTAAGTCAACTATTCTAATATTTCGGAGATGACGCCGGCTCCCACCGTGCGCCCCCCCTCCCGAATCGCAAACCGCAACTCCTTCTCCATCGCTATCGGCGTAATCAACTTCACCTCCAACGTCACATTATCCCCAGGCATCACCATCTCCACCCCAGCAGGCAACGTCACCACCCCAGTCACATCCGTCGTCCGAAAATAAAACTGCGGCCGATAACCATTAAAAAACGGCGTATGCCGACCACCCTCCTCCTTCGTCAACACATAAACCGAACCCCGAAAACGCGTATGCGGCGTAATACTCCCAGGCTTCGCCACCACCTGCCCACGCTCCACCTCATCCCGCTTCGTACCCCGCAACAAAATACCTATATTATCCCCAGCCTGCCCCTGATCCAATACCTTCCGAAACATCTCCACCCCAGTACAAACCGTCCTAAACGTCGGCCGAATACCCACCACCTCCACCTCATCTCCCACCCGAATCACCCCACGCTCCACCCGACCAGTCACCACCGTACCACGACCAGAAATCGAAAACACATCCTCTATAGGCATCAAAAAAGGCTTGTCCACCTCCCGCTTCGGCTCCGGTATATACTCATCCACCGCCTTCATCAACTGAAATATCGGCCCACAACTCTCACAAGACTCATCCCCACAACCATGCTGCATCGCCTTCAACGCACTACCCCGAATTATCGGCACCTCATCCCCAGGAAACTCATACTTACTCAATAACTCCCGCAACTCCAACTCCACTAACTCAATCAACTCCGGATCATCCACCATATCCACCTTGTTCAAAAAAACCACTATATACGGCACCCCAACCTGCCGCGCTAACAAAATATGCTCCCGCGTCTGCGGCATCGGCCCATCATCCGCTCCCACCACCAATATCGCCCCATCCATCTGCGCCGCACCCGTAATCATATTCTTTATATAATCCGCATGACCAGGACAATCCACATGCGCATAATGCCGCCTATCCGTCTCATACTCCACATGCGCCACCGCTATCGTTATCCCCCGCTCCTTCTCCTCCGGCGCCTTGTCTATCTGATCAAACGGCACATACTCCGCTAACCGCCGCGCCGCCAAACACCTCGTAATCGCACTCGTCAACGTCGTCTTCCCATGATCAATATGCCCTATCGTCCCCACATTCACATGCGGCTTCGTCCGCTCAAACTTCCGCTTCGCCATGTGTCCTCCTTATTTAATTCTTTTCTCGCCGCGCTCTCTAACTTTCTTAGTTTTGGCGAGATTGAGCTATAGTCTCGGCAGCTATAGCCTCTGGCACTCGTTCATAATGGGAAAAGCTCATCGTATAGGTAGCCCGCCCTTGGGTCTGCGAGCGCAGTTTCGTAGCGTAACCGAACATCTCGGCCAGAGGAACCCGAGCTTCAATCCTCTGGGTACCTTTCCTCATCTCCAAGTTTATAATCCTTCCCCGGCGGGCAATAAGATCTCCGCTCACATCGCCTATATACTCTTGGGGTACTAATACTTCTACAGCCATAATCGGCTCTAAAAGGACCGGATGAGCCTTTTTGGCTCCTTCTTTAAACCCTAAAGAACCCGCAATCTTAAAAGCTAACTCTGATGAATCAACTTCATGGTATGATCCATCCAGAAGGGTCACTTTTACGTCTACCACCGGATAACCAGCCAGGACTCCATTTTCAATAGCTTCCCGTACTCCCTTTTCTACGGCCGGAATATATTCCCGGGGAATTACACCCCCTTTGATGGCATTGACAAATTGGATTTTCCCGCCGGCCGGGAGTGGTTCTAATTCCAAGACTACATGGCCATACTGTCCTTTGCCGCCAGATTGTTTGATAAATTTACCCTCCGCCCGCGCTGGGCGCGTAATCGTCTCCCGGAAAGCTACCATAGGTTTGCCCACTTGCACGGCCACCCCGAATTCGCGCCCTAAGCGATCCACAATAATCTCTAAATGTAACTCCCCCATGCCCGAGATAATCCTTTGCCCGGTTTCCGCATCAAGATAATGGCGAAAAGAAGGATCCTCGATAGCCAGCTTTTGTAAAGCTTGGTCAAGTTTTTCCTGATCAGCGTTGACTTGAGGTTCAATGGCCATAGAGATAACCGGTTCGGGAAATTCCATAGCTTCCAAAACGATCGGTTCATCTTCGGCGCAGAGGGTATCTCCGGTAACCGTTCCTTTTAATCCTACAGCCGCCACAATGTCTCCCGCCGTAGCTTTTTTTATCTCCTCTCTTTTGTTGGCATGCATCTTCAAGAGCCGGCCAATACGCTCCCGCCGATTTTGATTACTGTTGAATACGGTGGAACCTGAAGTCAAGGTCCCCGAATAGAGACGTAAGAACGTAAGTTGGCCTACATAGGGGTCGGACATGATCTTGAAAGCCAAGGCGGTCAAAGGAGACCCGTTCCAGGGGGATCTTTCTTCTTCCTGGCCATTTTCTGGATTAATTCCCCGAATGGGCGGAACGTCCAAGGGCGAAGGTAAATAATCAACTACGGCATCTAAAAGTTGTTGAATACCTTTATTCCGGAAAGCTGATCCGCATAAGACCGGGACAATTTGGGCAGTTATAGTCCCTTGGCGGATTACTTTCTGAATTTCCGGGAGGCTCGGCCTAATTCCTTGGATGTACTTCTCCATCAGATTATCATCAAGATCGGCCAGATTTTCGAGCATCAGTTCTCCATACTCTCGGGCCAAATCCTCCAAATCTGGCGGTATATCCAAGATGCGGAAATTGGCTCCCAAGGATTGATCATCATAGGTGATTGCTTTCATCTGCAAAAGATCGATCACCCCCCGAAAACTTTCCTCTTTTCCCCAAGGAATCTGCAACGGAATTACCTTGGCGCCCAATCGCTCCCTAATCATGCTCATTACTTGGAAGAAATCTGCACCGGTCCGATCCATCTTGTTGATAAAGGCCAAACGGGGGACTCGATATTTATCCGCTTGTCGCCACACCGTCTCACTCTGCGGTTCAACGCCACCCACGGCACAAAATATCGCTATCGCTCCGTCCAATACCCGCAGACTTCTTTCAACTTCTATGGTGAAGTCCACGTGGCCGGGCGTATCGATAATATTGATCCTATGGCCCTTCCAAAAACAAGTGGTCGCCGCGGAAGTAATGGTTATTCCTCTTTCTTGTTCCTGCTCCATCCAATCCATCACGGCCGTTCCTTCATCCACCTCGCCCATTTTATAAGAAGTGCCGGTGTAATAGAGGATCCGTTCCGTGGTGGTCGTTTTCCCCGCATCAATGTGGGCCATCAGACCGATATTGCGAGTTTTTTCTAAAAAATCCTGATTTATCAAACCTGCAATCCTTAATTAACTTTCCTAAAATTTTGTTGCGGACTTTAAGGCGGCTTCCCCAATTGGCCGCGAAAAAGCCTCCTTTTTACCAGCGATAATGGGCAAAAGCCTTGTTGGCTTCGGCCATTTTGTGCACATCTTCTTTCTTCTTAATGGCTCCCCCCCGATTATTAGCCGCATCAATCAGCTCCGCCGCCAATTTCTCCTCCATACTCTTTTCCCCTCGTTCTTTCGCATAGGTTATCAGCCACCGGATAGCCAAGGCCGTCCTTCGCTCAGGTCGCACTTCGGTAGGGACTTGATACGTAGCTCCGCCCACGCGGCGCGACCTAACTTCTAAGACCGGTTTTACGTTATTGATCGACTTTTCGAAAAGTTTCAAAGGATCTTCGTTAGTCCGTTCTTTGATGATCTCCAAAGCCCGGTAAAGGATACGCTCGGCCACACTTTTTTTGCCGCGGCGCATGATACAATTAATAAACTTAGCCACTAAAACATTTTTGTATTTGGGGTCGGGAAGAATTTCCCTTCTAACTACTACACGTCTTCTGGGCATATTTCCTCACTTGGGCTTTTTGGCCCCATATTTCGAGCGACTTTTTTTCCTATTCTGGACTCCCGCTGAATCCAGGGTTCCTCTAATAATATGGTAACGCACTCCCGGAAGATCCTTCACTCTACCTCCGCGCACTAAAACCACCGAGTGCTCCTGCAAATTATGACCCACTCCAGGAATATAAGTGGTTATTTCATAACCGTTCGTTAGACGCACCCGGGCTACTTTCCGCAGAGCTGAATTGGGCTTCTTAGGTGTAGAAGTATAAACCCTAATACATACTCCGCGACGTTGAGGGCAACTAGTTAGGGCCGGGGCGGAAGTTTTCCTCCTTACTTTTTGCCGGCCAATCCGGACAAGCTGATTGATCGTGGGCATTAATCCTCCTTAAATGCACACAAAAAATATATTTTACTGAATTTTTTCCTTAAAGTCAATTATTGTTTTGTTCTAATAGTTCTTTTTCTTCTTCTTCGCCTTCTACTCTAATACCCACCTGCCGATAAAGACTAAAACCAGTCCCCGCTGGAATTAATCTACCCAAAATTACATTCTCTTTCAGACCTCTTAAATAGTCTGTTTTTCCGCTAATGGCTGCTTGGGTTAACACTTTCGTCGTCTCTTGGAAAGAAGCAGCCGAAATAAAACTTTCCGTACTTAAGGAAGCTTTGGTCACGCCCAAAAGCAAAGGCTCCGCCACAGCTGGGCGTTTTCCCTCAGCTTTTAATCTTTCATTCTCTTCTTCAAAGATATAGCGTTCCACGTGTTCGCCAACCAAGAAATTAGAGTCGCCCACTTCTTTTATGACCACCCGCTTCAACATTTGGCGCACGATTACTTCTATGTGTTTATCATTAATTTTTACTCCCTGGAGCCGATAAACTTCTTGCACTTCGTCGACCAAGTAACGAGCTAAATCTTCTAAGCCTAAGATAGAGAGAATGTCGTGAGGATTGATCGAGCCCTCCATCAATGGCTCTCCGGCTTTGATCTTCTCTCCTTCATGGACGCTAATATGTTTGCCTTTGGGGATCGAATATTCTTTAGGCTCGCCTACTTCGGGAGTAATGATTACTTTCCGTTTGCCCTTGGTATCCTTGCCAAAGGAAACCACACCACTAATCTCGCTGATCACCGCATATTCTTTCGGCTTACGCGCTTCAAAAAGCTCCGCCACTCTGGGTAAGCCCCCGGTAATATCTTTAGTTTTCGTCGTTTCGCGCGGGATCTTTGCTATGACATCTCCTTGGTGTACATAATCACCTTCCGTTACCACAATGTGCGCCCCCACCGGGAGAAGATAGCGCGCCATGCTCTCCGTACCCGGGATTTTCAAAGTGCGGCCCTTTTCGTCTTTGATGGAAATCCGCGGCCGGGCCTCTGGATCTTTGGATTCGCAGATGACTTTGGTAGAGAATCCCGTAACTTCATCGAGCTGCTCCTGCATGGTGACCCCTTCGATTATATCCCCAAACTTCACGCGCCCCGAAACTTCGGTCAAAATGGGCAAAGTGTAAGGGTCCCATTCAGCAATTAAGTCTCCGCCTTTAACGAATTGTCCGTCTTCTACCTTCAATTTGGCCCCGTAAATGATCGGATAACGCTCGCGCTCACGGCCAGTTTCATCGACCATAGCCACTTCGCCGTTGCGGTTCATAACTACCAGATCCCCTTCCTTACTCCGCACGGTCACCAAGTTTACAAATTTAATCCGCCCATCATTGCGCGGCTGCAAAGTGGTTTGCTCGGCGCGTCGACTTGCTGTGCCCCCAATATGGAAGGTCCGCATCGTTAACTGCGTGCCCGGTTCGCCAATGGACTGGGCAGCTATTATCCCTACGGCCTCCCCAATATTAACCATTTGGCCTTGGGCCAAGTCCCGTCCGTAACACTTTACGCAAACTCCTCTCTTCGACCGGCACGTAAGGACTGAACGAATTTTTACTCTCTCCAACCCAGCATTTTCAATCTTCTCCACCAGTTTTTCATCAATCTCCTCATTGGCCTTCACGATTACTTCACCCGTGAAGGGATCCACAATATCATCCAAGGCCACTCGGCCTAAGATACGCTCCCCCAAAGGTTGGATAATTTCGCCGCCTTCAATCAAAGGAGTTACATAAATTCCTTCCAGAGTTCCGCAGTCCTCTTCCGTAACGACCACATCTTGAGCAACATCGACTAAACGGCGGGTTAAATATCCAGAATTGGCCGTCTTCAGGGCTGTATCTGCTAAACCCTTGCGCGCTCCATGGGTAGAAATAAAGTATTGCAAAACGGTTAAGCCTTCTCGGAAATTGGCGGTAATCGGCGTCTCGATTATCTCCCCAGAAGGTTTGGCCATTAATCCGCGCATCCCGGCCAATTGCCTAATCTGCTGGGCACTACCGCGCGCCCCTGAATCGGCCATCATGAAAATCGGGTTAAAAGAAGGAAGTCTTTTTTTCTTGCCTGAAGGATCCGTTACGGTAATGGTGCCTAATTCTTCCAGAATCTCAAAACCAATATTCTCCGTAACTTGGGCCCAAATATCTACCACTTTGTTATACCGTTCGCCATCAGTAATTAATCCTTCCTTATATTGGTTTTCAATTTCCATTACTTCTTTGTTCGCTTTTTCTAAGAGTTCCGCCTTGCGCGCGGGGATAACCATGTCGTCGATGCAGATGGATATGCCAGCTTTCGTGGCGTAATGGAACCCCCAGTCCTTTAATTGGTCAGCTAAGATGACGGTCTTTTTAGTACCGGCTAACCGATAGGCTTGCTCGATAAGGTTGGCTAATTCTTTCTTGTTCAAAACTTTATTCACGTAAGCAAAAGGAACTTCTGGCGGTAATATCTCTTTTAATAAAACTCGGCCTACCGTGGTGTCGACCCGCTCCTCGCGACCGTTCTCTTTCAGGCGCACCTTGATCGCCGCATGAATATCAACTTCGCCAGCATCATAGGCCATGCGCACTTCTTCTGGGTTAGCAAAGACTCTTCCTTCTCCCCGCACCCCGGGCTTTTCCCTTGTTATGTAATAGAGGCCCAGAACTATATCCTGCGTAGGCACTATTATGGGTTTGCCGTGCGCTGGCGAAAGGATGTTATTGGTCGACATCATGAGTACCCGCGCTTCAATCTGCGCTTCAATGGACAGGGGAATATGTACGGCCATCTGGTCGCCATCAAAATCGGCATTGTAAGCAGCGCAGACTAAGGGGTGTAATTGGATGGCCTTGCCCTCAATAAGCACAGGTTCAAAAGCCTGAATACCTAAGCGGTGGAGTGTGGGGGCGCGGTTCAATAAAACAGGATACTCCCGCACAATCTCACTCAGGGTTTCCCATACTTCATCCTTTTCTTGCTCCACCATCTTTTTCGCACTTTTAATGGTCGTGACATAGCCTTTCTGTTCTAAGCGATTGTAGATAAAAGGCTTAAAAAGTTCCAAAGCCATTTTCTTAGGAAGTCCGCATTGATGAAGCCGCAGGTCTGGACCAACTACGATTACTGACCTTCCGGAATAATCCACTCGTTTACCCAATAAGTTTTGTCTGAACCTGCCCTGTTTACCTTTGAGCATATCGGACAAAGACTTAAGCGGCCGACCATTAGAACCCAAAATGGCTCGCCCCCCGCGGCCATTATCGAATAAAGCATCCACGGCTTCCTGGAGCATGCGTTTCTCATTCCGAATAATTATCTCGGGCGCATTTAGTTCTTGCAAACGTTTTAAACGGTTATTGCGGTTAATTACTCGGCGATAAAGGTCATTCAAGTCAGAGGTAGCAAAGCGCCCTCCGTCTAAAGGCACCAAAGGCCGCAAATCCGGAGGAATCACAGGGATGACTTCCAAAATCATCCATTCCGGCTTGTTACCCGAGTCCTTAAAAGAATCTACTATTTTTAGGCGCTTGGCTATTTTCTTTTTCTTAATCTCGGAAGAGGCCTCCCGCATTTCCTGCCGCAGTTGTTCAGAGAGGACCTGCACATCAACTTTGCGCAAAAGTTCCCGAATAGCCTCGGCGCCCATACCGGCCACAAATGAATCAGCTCCATATTCGGCCACCGCTTTGCGATAGGCCTCCTCGGAAAGTAGCTCTTTTTCGCGCAAGGGAGTTTTCTTTGGATCGATAACTACATAAGATTCAAAATAGAGAACCTTTTCTAATTCCCGGAGGGTCATATCTAAGAGACTGCCGATCCGACTGGGCAAACTCTTCAAAAACCAGATGTGCGCCACTGGGGCGGCTAATTCAATGTGGCCTAAGCGTTCTCGGCGCACTTTAGATTGAATTACTTCTACACCGCATTTCTCGCAGACCACCCCCCGATGTTTCATCCTTTTGTATTTACCGCAGTTACATTCATAATCTTTAGTGGGGCCGAATATTTTAGCGCAAAACAGACCATCCCGCTCGGGCTTAAAGGTCCGATAATTAATCGTCTCCGGTTTTTTTACTTCTCCGTATGACCAGGCGCGTATTTTTTCTGGCGAAGCCAAAGAAATGCGCACCGCATTAAAGGCCATTGGCTGCTTAGGTTTTTCAAAAAAACTAAATAGATCTTCCAAGGTCGGCCTCCTTTTTAAGCTTCTTCTTTTTCCAGAAGCTCAATGTCCAAGCAAAGGCTTTGTAATTCCTTTACCAGGACGTTAAATGATTCGGGCACTCCTGCTTCTAAGTTGTGGCCACCTTTAACGATAGTTTCATACATGCGGGTGCGTCCCAGCACGTCATCCGATTTGACCGTCAAGAATTCCTGTAAGCCATAAGCTGCCCCGTAAGCTTCCATAGCCCAAACTTCCATTTCTCCCAAGCGCTGTCCCCCAAATTGCGCTTTGCCCCCCAGCGGCTGCTGGGTAATCAAGGAATAAGGTCCAACTGAACGGGCATGAATCTTATCATCAACTAAATGATGGAGCTTCATCATGTAGATAATGCCGACGGTAATCTTTTGATCGAAGGGTTCGCCAGTCCGCCCATCATAAAGGGTAACTTGCCCGCTCACCGGTAGTCCAGCTTGCTGCAAGGCATCTTTTATCTCTTCTTCACTCGCCCCATCAAAAGCTGGGGAGGCGACGAACAAGCCCTTGGCTAAAGTCTGGGCATACTCCGGCACTTCCTCATCCTCCAGGCTGTCGATCAAAGCGGCGAAGGACTCTGAATTATAGATTTTTTTAATCTTCTCCCGCAGCGCTTTAGGACTGTATTCTTTCTCGATGAGCCGGCTAATCTGCTCACCCAATCCTTTAGCCGCCCATCCCAAATGCGTTTCCAAAATTTGGCCCACGTTCATGCGCGAAGGAACTCCTAAGGGGTTTAGGACAATGTCCACAGGAGTACCATCTTCTAAGTAAGGCATGTCTTCTTCCGGAAGAATCCGGGAGATGACTCCTTTATTTCCATGGCGCCCCGCCATTTTGTCCCCTACTGATAACTTCCGTTTGATAGCCACGTCTACTTTCACCATTTTAATAACTCCAGGAGGCAGTTCATCCGCCTTCTTCAAGCGCGCTATTCTTTTTTCGAAGGCTCCTTTGATCATCTGGATTCTTTTATCTAACTCTTCCCAAATTTTTTGGGCTTCAGCTTTCTTTTTAGGATTCTGGATAACCAGATCGCGGAGGCGGGCGTCGGGAATCTCTGCTAAAATCTCTTTAGTCAATTTAGTATTCTTAGGTATTAAAGTTTTACCCGTCCTTTCGTCAGCTAACCTATTGGCCGTAACTTCGTGCAGATAAATTTTCCGAATTTTTTGGGCAGCAATCTGCTGGCTAATCTGGATTTCGTCCTCCTGATCCCGATGCAGGCGGGCAATCTCTTCTTCTTCAATCGCTTTGGCGCGGGCGTCTTTCTCTACTCCCCGGCGGCTGAAAACTTTGGCCCCGATGACCGTTCCCTCCACTCCGGGAGGAACTCTTAAAGATGTATCCTTAACTGCACCAGCTTTTTCCCCAAAAATGGCGCGCAGAAGCTTCTCCTCCGGTGAGGGTTGAGTTTCTCCTTTAGGAGTTATTTTGCCCACCAGGATATCCCCCGGCTTAACTTCCGCGCCAATGCGGATTATGCCACTCTCATCCAAGTTCTTTAAGGATTCCTCGCCTAAATTAGGAATATCTCGGGTAATTTCTTCGCGACCGAGTTTGGTATCCCGAGCAATGACTTCAAACTCCTCAATATGAATAGAGGTAAAGCTATCGTCCTTGACGACCCGTTCGCTGATCAAAATCGAATCTTCGAAGTTATAGCCTCCCCAAGGCATGAAGGCCACTAAAACATTTCGCCCTAAAGCTAACTCGCCATTTTGGGTGGCTGGCCCATCCGCAATAACCTGGCCTTTTTTCACGCGTTGCCCTTCCCGCACGATAGGTCTTTGGTTTATGCAAGTATTCTGGTTAGAACGCTGATATTTAATCAAGTTATATATATCCACCTCGGAATAACGCCCATCTTGAGCAGGATTATCAGCCCGCACAATTATGCGCAAGGAATCTACTTTTTCCACTACCCCATCTCTTTCCGCAACGACGGTCACACCCGAATCCCGAGCTACTACTCCTTCCATTCCCGTGCCCACTAAAGGCGCCTCGGCCCGCAATAAAGGTACGGCCTGGCGTTGCATATTCGATCCCATCAAAGCCCGGTTAGCGTCATCATTTTCCAGGAAGGGAATGAGCGAGGCAGCTACACTTACTAATTGATTAGGCGAAACGTCCATCAAATTTACTTCTTCCGGACGCACCAAAGTTGCTTCTCCGGCAATGCGGGCCTGGACCATTTCCGCCGTAAACCTTCCTTTGGCATCTACCGGGGCATTTGCTTGGGCAATAACTTTTGTTTCATCTTCTTGTAAAGCGGAGAGGTATTCAATCTCTTTGGTAACTTGACCATTGAATACTTTGCGATAAGGGGTCACAATAAAACCAAAGGAATCTATTTTGGCATAAGTACTCAAAGAGGCAATCAAACCAATATTCGGGCCTTCGGGAGTCTCGATGGGACAAATTCGGCCGTAGTGGGTAGGATGAACATCTCGCACCTCAAAACCAGCCCGTTCCCGAGTTAGTCCTCCAGGGCCGAGGGCGGAAAGCCTTCTTTTATGAGTAATTTCGGAAAGCGGGTTAGTTTGATCCATAAATTGCGAAAGCTGGGAAGAACCGAAGAATTCTTTAACGACCGCGGAAACTGGTTTAGGATTCACCAAATCGTGAGGCATGAGCGTCTCTACGTCTTGCAGACTCATCCGCTCTTTGATGGCTCTTTCCATCCGCACTAAGCCTATCCGATATTGGTTCTCTACTAACTCTCCTACACACCTCACGCGGCGGTTGCCCAGGTGATCAATATCATCTACTTCCCCTTGGCCATCTTTTAAGGCTATCAAATATCTAACGGCTTCCAGAATGTCTTCTTTGCGCAAAATCCGACAATCTAAAGGAACATTTAATTTTAAACGATGATTGATCTTTAGCCGTCCCACGCGGGATAAGTCATACCGGTCTGGATTAAAGAAGAGGTTTTCAAAAAAGGTCTTGGCTGTTTCTAAAGTGGGCGGTTCACTTGGCCGCAATCGGCGATATATTTCCAGAATCGCGTTGTAAACTTGGTTAGGCGTTTTATCTTCCGGATGCTGCTTCCGGTATTCTTCAATCGGGCGAGTCTCCCCGTCTTCAATCCGGTCTGAGCTTAAAGTGTCCCGGAGGGAAGAGGAAACATTCATTTGGTCGATGAAAAGAGTCTCAATTTCTTTAACCCCAGCTTGGCGGATTTGCTCTATTCTTTCTAAAGTTAACTCCGTATTAGCGGGGCATAGCAATTCTTTTGTTTGGGGATGATAAACTGGGCGCGCTAAGTACCGGCCCACTAAATCGTTTGCTTCCATGGGCAAAGCATTAATCTTCGCATCTAACAATTTCTTTAGGGAAGGTTTGGTTATTTTCCGGTTCTTCCGGACTAAGACCTCTCCGGTAAGGGGGTGAACGATATCTTCCGTCGCCCGTTTATTTACCAGAAGGTCATAATTCATATGCTTAATGATTTTTCCGTCTTGGAAAGATATTTTTTCCGTCTCATAAAATGCCTGCAGCAATTCTTCAGGACTGTAACCTAAGGCTCTGAGTAAAATAGTCACCGGCAATTTGCGGCGGCGGTCAATGCGTACATAAACAAGCTCCTTGGTGTCAAATTCTAAATCTAACCACGATCCCCTATGGGGAATAATACGGGCTGAATAAAGCGGTTTCCCCGTATGCGTTTTCCCTTTTTCGTGTTCGAAGATAATTCCGGGCGAGCGATGCAGCTGGCTGACGATTACCCGCTCCGTCCCATTAATAATGAAAGTTCCTTTTTCCGTCATCAGGGGAATTTCCCCAAAATAAACTTCCTGTTCCTTAATGTCCCGCACGCGCGGGTTCTCTTTCCGTTCCTCTTCGTCCACCTCATAGGTGATCAGGCGCACGGTTACTTTTAAGGGGGCGGCATAAGTCATGCCCCTTTGCCGGCACTCTTCCACTTCATATTTCGGTTCTCCTAAGGAATAGGAGACAAACTCTAAGGAAGCGGTTTCGTTGAAATCACGGATGGGGAAAATACTCTTAAAGACAGCCTGTAAACCTATATCTTCCCTTTCAGCGGGCGGAACATTCTTCTGCAAAAAACTCTCATAAGATTGGCGCTGGACCTCGATGAGATTGGGAATGTCCATTACTTTTTCAATTTTGGAAAAATTTAAACGCTTCATAGGCTGGCTGCTGGTTAAAGAAACCATATTAACCCCCTTTCCTCTGACCCTTTAGGCCAGAGTGCCTCACACCTTTTTTCTGGGGCACTTTTCTTTAAAGACTTTACTTCTCTTCTTTTCAATTACCGGTAAAAAATTCGGAAGAAGGGTAAAATAATAGTTATTTGATCTCCACTGTGGCGCCTACTTCTTCGAGTTTCTTCTTAATATTCTCCGCCTCTTCTTTGGAGACTCCTTCCTTGACGGGCTTGGGTACGCCTTCTACTAAATCTTTGGCCTCTTTTAAACCCAGATTAGTTAATTCGCGCACTACCTTAATAACCTGAATCTTCTTTTCTCCTACCCCAGTTAAAATTACATCGAATTCAGTCTTTTCTTCCGCAACGGGGGCTGCCGGTCCTGCGCCCGCCACTGGAGCAGCAGCTACAGCCACTGGCGCAGCTGAAACCCCCCACTTTTCCTCTAAGAGTTTCGATAATTCTGCTGCCTCTAAAAGAGTCAAAGCACTTAATTCCTCAACGAGTTTTTGTAAATCTGCCATTTTTTTCTCCTTCGGGATTTAAATATTTTTGATCTGGAAAGATCATAAAAATTTTATTCTTTTTGACTTTTAGCTCTGAGCAACTGGGCCAAGCGGGATCCTGGAGAAGTGAGCAAGCGCAGTAGAGAAGCCGCCGGAGCCTGGATCAAGCTAATGATTTTGGCCCTGATCTCTTCTATGGTGGGTAAATTTACCCACGACTGAATATCCGCTGGCCCCCATAATTTCCCATCGAAGCATGCACCCACTATCTGTAATTCAGGAAATTCTTTACTGAACTTGGTCAGCAAACGGGCTGGGGCTACTAAATCCCCATCACTCCAGGCCACGGCCAATGGTCCTTCTAACTTTTGGGTCAATAATTCTTTGTCCGTTCCTTTTATGGCCAAACGAAAAAGATTATTCTTGATTACGCGCAATTCCACATCGGCCCGTTTAAGCTCTTGGCGAATTTGCGTCATCTTTTCTACGTTCAGCCCAGTAAATCTGGTGAGGAAAGCAACTTTTGCTCGCCCCATACGTTCCTGAAGTTCCGCCACTAATCTCTGTTTCTCTACCCGTTCCAAATTCTGATCTCCCTTCTTTTTTTACCCCCAGCCTGGAGCTGCCCATGCTAAAAAGCTTGCTGCTCATTAACTTTTTGCATCCAATCCCGAAACTAAAAAATGCGTCTCGGTAGGCTGGGAGTTTACCATTTACTCGCCTGCTGGCGAACCTACGGTCTTCGACGAAAAATTTTGCTTATTTGATAGCTCCTCTTAAGGCATTAGGATCAAGCTTTATCCCTGGTCCCATGGTGGTTGAGATAGCAATACTTTTCAAATACGTACCTTTACTGGATGGTGGTTTAGAACGGATGATAACGTCCATTAGAGCCAAAATATTTTCTTTTAATTTCTCTGCGTCAAAAGAAAATTTGCCCACAGCAGTGTGCACAATACCTGTCTTATCTACCCGGAACTCCACTTTTCCCGCTTTTAATTCTTTGACTGCTTTGGCCACGTCAAAAGTGACCGTACCTACTTTCGGGTTAGGCATTAACCCGCGTGGTCCTAAAATCTTTCCTAACTTTCCCACCATGCCCATCATATCAGGGGTAGCTATGGCCTTATCAAAGTCTGTCCAGCCGCTGCTAATCTTCTCTACTAAATCCTCGGCCCCCACATAATCCGCCCCTGCTTCTTTGGCTTCTTTTTCTTTCTCGCCCTTGGCAAAAACCAAAATTTTTACGGGCTTGCCCAGGCCATGGGGCAGGGTTACTGTTCCCCGGACCATCTGATCAGCGTGTTTGGGGTTAACCCCCAATCTAATGGCTATATCTACACTTTCGTCAAACTTGGCTGGCTTCGTTTCTTTCAAAAGCTTAAGGCCAGTATCCAAATCATAACGCGCCGTCCGATCAATCTTTTTTATCGATTCCAGATATCTCTTCCCTCTTTTGGCCATGCTCTCACCCTTCTATTATTTCAAGGCCCATGGAACGGGCTGCACCCTCGATGGTTCTAATCGCTGCCTCTAAGTTAGTGGTATTTAAATCCGGCAGCTTCATTTTGGCAATTTCTTTCACTTGCGTTTTGGTTACTTGTCCAACTTTATTCCGATTGGGCTCCCCCGAACCCTTAATGATCCCGGCTGCCTTTTTCAAGAGGACCGCCGCCGGAGGAGTTTTGGTCACAAATGAAAATGAACGATCAGCATAAATAGTTATTACTACGGGAATTATAGTTCCCTCTTGGTTTTTGGTTTGGGCGTTGAAGGCTTTGCAAAATTCCATAATGTTTACTCCGTGCTGCCCCAAAGCCGGGCCCACCGGAGGGGAGGGATTTGCTTGTCCAGCAGGGATCTGCAATTTCACTACGCTGATTACTTTTTTAGCCATTATTTTTCTTCCTTTTTAAGCTTTTTTAATTTGGGCAAAATCGAGTTCTACGGGCGTAGACCGTCCAAAAATACTTACTAAGACCCGCACTTTCCCTTTTTCTGGATTTACAGTTTCCACCAAGCCATTAAAATTAGAAAAGGGCCCATCGATTACCCGCACCTGGTCTCCCTTTTCAAAAGTAACTCGATGTTTGGGACGGAGTAATCCCTCGCTCATCTGGTTTTTTATTTCTTCTACTTCTTCATCAGTCAAAGCCGTAGGATTAGCCCGGTCACCCACAAAACCGGTTACCTTAGGTGTACTCTTAACTATATGCCAAGTCTCGTCGTTTAACTCCATCTTGACCAAAATATAGCCCGGAAAGAATTTGCGCTGGGTAGCCTTTTTCTTCCCTTTTATCATTTCAATTACTTTCTCCGCCGGGACAAGAATTTCCGAAAAACAATCTTCCTTTTTAGCTAACTTGATCTTCTCTTCCAGCATCGATTTTACTTTGTTTTCAAACCCGGAATATGTGTGCACCACGTACCACTTCTGGGCCATATTTGGTTTGCTCCTAATCCAAGAATATTTTTATTAATCGCGATAGGCCCAAGTCAACAATTCCCAGGAAAAAAGCCATTAAGATTACGGTGATCAACACTACTGAAGTTGAGGCTAAAGTTTCTTTCCGCGAGGGCCAAGTAACCTTTTTCATCTCCACGCGCACTTCTCGAAAAAATTGGCTGACTTTTTGTAATAAACTTTTAATTTTTTCCATCGTCTATTCCTGGGACAAAAAAAATTCCTGTTGGCAGGCCAGGAGGGATTCGAACCCCCATCACCCGGATTTGGAGTCCGGTGCTCTAGCCGTTAGAGCTACTGGCCTGTTCCTCCAAGATTTTCCGTTAAAGAGATTAGTAAAGCACCAAAAGAGGATGACCTGATAATATCACCCAATAATTATTTGGTCTCCTTATGCGGAGTGTGGGTGCGACAGAATCGGCAATATTTTTTTAATTCTAATTTATCTGGCGTCGTCCTTTTATTCTTGGTGGTCGTGTAATTTCTCCTTTTACACTGCCCACAAGCCAGAATTACTATCTCCCGCACATCTTCTCCTTCGTGAGTTTATATTTAATCCCAATATAAATGGGTTATTCTAATATTTCGGAGATGACGCCGGCTCCCACCGTGCGCCCCCCCTCCCGAATCGCAAACCGCAACTCCTTCTCCATCGCTATCGGCGTAATCAACTTCACCTCCAACGTCACATTATCCCCAGGCATCACCATCTCCACCCCAGCAGGCAACGTCACCACCCCAGTCACATCCGTCGTCCGAAAATAAAACTGCGGCCGATAACCATTAAAAAACGGCGTATGCCGACCACCCTCCTCCTTCGTCAACACATAAACCGAACCCCGAAAACGCGTATGCGGCGTAATACTCCCAGGCTTCGCCACCACCTGCCCACGCTCCACCTCATCCCGCTTCGTACCCCGCAACAAAATACCTATATTATCCCCAGCCTGCCCCTGATCCAATACCTTCCGAAACATCTCCACCCCAGTACAAACCGTCCTAAACGTCGGCCGAATACCCACCACCTCCACCTCATCTCCCACCCGAATCACCCCACGCTCCACCCGACCAGTCACCACCGTACCACGACCAGAAATCGAAAACACATCCTCTATAGGCATCAAAAAAGGCTTGTCCACCTCCCGCTTCGGCTCCGGTATATACTCATCCACCGCCTTCATCAACTGAAATATCGGCCCACAACTCTCACAAGACTCATCCCCACAACCATGCTGCATCGCCTTCAACGCACTACCCCGAATTATCGGCACCTCATCCCCAGGAAACTCATACTTACTCAATAACTCCCGCAACTCCAACTCCACTAACTCAATCAACTCCGGATCATCCACCATATCCACCTTGTTCAAAAAAACCACTATATACGGCACCCCAACCTGCCGCGCTAACAAAATATGCTCCCGCGTCTGCGGCATCGGCCCATCATCCGCTCCCACCACCAATATCGCCCCATCCATCTGCGCCGCACCCGTAATCATATTCTTTATATAATCCGCATGACCAGGACAATCCACATGCGCATAATGCCGCCTATCCGTCTCATACTCCACATGCGCCACCGCTATCGTTATCCCCCGCTCCTTCTCCTCCGGCGCCTTGTCTATCTGATCAAACGGCACATACTCCGCTAACCGCCGCGCCGCCAAACACCTCGTAATCGCACTCGTCAACGTCGTCTTCCCATGATCAATATGCCCTATCGTCCCCACATTCACATGCGGCTTCGTCCGCTCAAACTTCCGCTTCGCCATGTGTCCTCCTTATAATTTTTCCTTGATCATCTTTTTTATGGAGCCCACGACCGGGATTGAACCGGTGAACCTCATCCTTACCAAGGATGCGCTCTACCAACTGAGCTACGTGGGCTTGGAGCGGGAAACGGGATTCGAACCCGCGACCCACAGCTTGGAAGGCTGTTGCTCTAGCCAGCTGAGCTACTCCCGCTCATCCCTTCGTTAATAATTTATTTTTTTGGTGGAGAGGGGAGGATTCGAACCTCCGAAGGCCTAAGCCGACAGATTTACAGTCTGTTCCCTTTGACCGCTCGGGAACCTCTCCAAAGCCTTTTGGCTTTAAGCTTTCGATCTTAAAAATCTTTTAAGATCGAGAACTTAAGGCCCAAAACTTATTGGAGCTGGCGATGGGACTCGAACCCGCAACCGGCTGATTACAAATCAGCTGCTCTACCGATTGAGCTACGCCAGCTTTTTAAGTACCACTAAAATATTTTATATTATCTAAAATTTTTTATATTGTCAATAAATTTTTACTTAGATCTCTGAAAAATTAATTTGAAATGCAATTCCATTATTCCCCGCAGGCATGAATCAGGTAGGAATCCATTATTTTCAAAGCAATTCTGGACTCCTCTTCTCCGGGAGTGACCGAATAGTCGTTTTTTCAGAGATCTCTTTTCTTATTGTCTCATACTTTTAATTTTATTCAATAATATTAAATGAGCATCAATTTTAAAAATGAACGACGCTCATTCCTTTATATTTAATTTTTGAGCTATTTTTGCTGGACTTTTCTTTATCCTTTTTTTTGGATAGTTGTTGTGTCTTTCACCCACTGCCAATAATCTTTGTCTACTTCTCCCACTGGCCAAAATAGGATTTCGGGAACCTGATAGCTATGCCCTTCTTTAATTTTATTCATGGCTTTTTTAACTCGCTCGCCCGTAGTTTTAATTAATAATAAAAATTCCTTTTCCCCACAGAATTTTCCCTGCCAATAAAAAAAAGAACTTATCTTCGGTATTATATTAACACAAGCAGCCAAATTATTGGTGATTAAATTTTTAGCGATCAATTCACCTTCCTTTGCAGAAGAGACTGTAGTTATACCCATCCATATTTTATTTTTCATGTTTTCTTTTCCCCTAATTCTATAATATTTTTTAAACTTCTCTTAACTTTCCCTTTATACCTAAGCTCTCCCTTAGCTCCCCTTAAACTTTAACCCCTTTCCCTTGCTTATGCTTGGTGTAAAGAGCAGACAACAATTGTCTCAATTCCGGGTCTTTTATCTGGGCTATTTTTTCTTCGATCTCTTTAGGAATAAAGGCCCTAATTTCTTGTTTCCCATTTAAGAAAATTTTTTCTTCGCCCTTTTCTTTGTTCGCTGACAAACAACTCGCTGGGGTCGAGTCAATTTTTCCTATGAAAAAGCGCAAATCATCCACCACGACCTCTTTAATCTCCTGATGAATATTCTTGACGATCATTTCTTTGAAAAATTGCAGCTGTTGTATCCAGACTGGGTTGCTCACTTTTATATAAAGCACTCCGCCCCTCAGCTTGGAGGGCTCTGTGTTTTGGGCAATATCTCGGCCGACTATCTCTTGCCAATTTTCGATAATTTTTTGTTCTTTGATTCGCCAGCTCAATCCGGTACGTTTTAAAAAAGGAGCGAGGATATTGCATATGCTTTCTGGTTTTTCCCTTTTGTTTGGCATGTTTCTTTTTTACCTAGGAAATATCCTTACCATCTTTTTAATTTTCATCTTGGTCTTTTAATTTTTCAAATGACAGGTATCGTTTAGAAGGAGCACAATAGCTCCTTTTCTCGAAAATTCAATAAGATTTTTGGCAGTGGGGTCTTGTTTTAAACACCGGAAATTGTCCAAGGAAATTTCCAAAATTCGACATAATATTACTATATTAACGAAGTTATGAGCAACTGCCACAATAGTGGCGGAAGGATGTTCTTCTTTTATCCTCTCTACCGCTTGCCAAGCCCTTTGCTGAAGCTCTTTTAAAGATTCTCCTCCAGGAAGTCTTAAATCGGCCGGATTTTTTAGCCACTCCTTTAAAAAATTTGGATATTTTTGCTTAAGCTCTTCACCAGTTAGTCCCTCCAAATGCCCTTGGCGCAACTCCGCCAATCCATCCAAAATAGCAATCGGGCCATAATGGTATTTAGCCACCTCAGCCGCTGTCTGCTGAGCCCGTTTCAGTGGACTAGTATAAATTTTAGCTATTGGTTCATCTTTTAAGGAAATGGCCAATTTTTGGGCTTGCCTCACTCCTTGCGGGCTGAGTTCTACATCGGAGATCCCCTGAAATTTCCGGATTTCATTCCACCGGGTTTCTCCATGGCGGATTAAAAATAAGCGCATTTTTATTTTAGTCTTTCCCACGAAGGGTTTTCGGCGAGGATCTTTATAAATTTCCGCCGACTTTTCTCTCCCTTTATTATTTTTATCTTCTCCGGAGCAATTTTTAAAGCTTCCCCTAAAATTTTTTGGCAAGCTTTATTGGCTTCTCCTTTTTCTGGCCGGGCTTTAACCCGCAGACGCAAAAAACCATCTCGAAAACCTATGATTTCATCTTGCGCTGCTCCGGGTTGAACCCAAACTCTTAGAATATTATGGGGAAAGAATTCATCTTGAGGCATCATTTTCTTCTTTCTCTTCTAACAGCTTTTCCTGCAAATTCACTTTTTCTTCTTGGTAACTTTCTAATAGGCGCAGATGCATATCTATAGTGGCTTTTAACGAAGCTTCCAATTGCGCCCGCAATTTTTTAAGATTATTAATCTCTGTTTCAATTTTTAGAGCCTGAGCCTGAGCATTATCTATTATCTTTCGGGCTTGGGCTTTTGCTTCCTCAATAATCAATTCTCCCTCTCGTCGGGCATTATTTTTCATCTCTTCCGTAATTTTTTTAGCGGATAATAACAGATCACGTAACTCTTTTTCCTCTGCTTCTAATTCGTTTATACGAGCTAACTTCCGTCGATCTTCTTCGCGCAACTGGTTGTTTTCCTTAATAAGTTCTTCAAACTCATTAGCCAGCAATTCTAAGAAATTGTCTACTTCGACCATGTCAAAACCGCGAAATCGCACTCTAAATTGCTGCTGTTGAATGTCCAAAGGCGTAATCTTCATTTCTGCTCCCTCCCTTCTCTCCGGCAAAAAATTAATTATGGTGAAAATTCAATAGAGCTGAAATGATAGTAAAAATTATCTTTTTAAAAGTCAAGGAGTGTTTCTTCTTGACCTTTTCTCCCATACTTTCCTCCATTTGCGCGCCTTCCTAAATAATTTTTTAGGATCCTCCTTTTTAGAATTGTTGTTTTCAAAAAAAATGGCCCAGAAGGCAATTCTGACCGTCTAACAGTTTTAATATTTCTCGCCAGCAGGAAACAGGCGGGAGGGGAGAGGCGAAATTAAAATCGGCTGGGAATTGACCATGCCTCTCTTACTCACCTTCTCTCCGCCAAGAACGGCGGGGACATACTTGTCTATAACAGATAAACTTAAATAATAGCTTCCTTCTTTTAAAATAAATATTTATCTCCCCGCCCGTACCTATGAAAGAATATGCGCCTCATTTTAATGAGCCTCTCCCCCTCCCGCCTGAATTAAGCTGAAATTTAAAAAGTGATCGACGGTCAGAAGGCAATTCTATTGACTTTTAACTATTAATCCAAGTAAACTTGCCCAAAGAAAATAATCTTTTAAATAAGGTGAGGAGGATGAGCTATGCAAAAGCCTGTGGGCATAATCGGTGGAGGGAACATGGGGGAAGCTTTAATGGCCGGGATTACCCAATCTGGCCTGATGGCGGCGAAAGAAGTATTATTCTTTGAGCCGCGCTCGGACCGCCGGGAATTCCTGCAAAAAAAATTTGCCGTTGTGCCTATGGAAGATAACCGTCAATTAATTAAGCAAGCTAAAACCTTGATCTTAGCGGTGAAACCTCAATCCGTCCCCGAAGTAATGGTGGAAATTGCTCCTTTAGCCAGACCAGATCATCTGCTCATCTCTATCTGTGCCGGGGTTTCCCTTGACTACCTCCAATCTTTTTTCTCTTTCCCCATGCGCATGGTAAGGGCTATGCCTAATACTCCGGCGCTTATTCAAAAAGGAGCTACAGCCTTAGCTCCTTCTCCTATGGCTAAGCCTGAAGATCTTTCTGCCGCCGAAAAGATTTTCCAAGCAGTGGGCATCACGGTGGTCGTTAAGGAGTCCCAAATGGATGCGGTTACCGGTCTGAGCGGGAGTGGGCCAGCATATATTTTTGCCGTTATTGAGGCTTTAGCCGCTGGGGGAGTAAAAGAAGGATTGGCTCAAGATGTAGCTTTAGCTCTTACTACCCAAACAGTCTTGGGAGCCGCCTATTTGATCCAGGCCACGGGAAAACATCCGGCCACTCTGCGCGATCAAGTATGCACGCCGGGCGGTACGACCATGGCCGGTCTTTATGCCTTGGAAGAAGGAGGGTTCCGATTAGCCTTAATGAATGCTGTAATAGCGGCTACCAAGCGCTCTCAAGAATTAGGCGAAGCTCTTAAAAATTTGCCTATTTATTCGTCTAAAGAGAAGAAAAGAAAACGTCCTTCAGCCTTACTGAAGAAGTAGAGAATTTTTTAAATAGAATTTAAGGTAATTCGAAAGTTTCACTTAAAACTTGCACGGCTACCGAGAGTGAGGACTCCGGGATTACGCAAGAAAGGGTAGAGATGGATGTACTAATGGCCAATATATTTACGCCGGCGGCACTCAAGGCCGAAAACATTCTTCCCGCTATGGCTGGTTTTTCCCGAAAGTGAGGACCAAAGATGGAAACAATGGCTACTGGGTGATAAGGAATAATTTGCTGGGATTCTCCCCCGCAGGGCTTTTTTTTTAAAATATCTAGCGTTTTTTCTAAATCTTTTTGATCAATGCAAAAAACAATATGGCCTTTTTCTTCCGTCTCTGCTGCTTGGACGATAAATTGCACATTGATTCCTTCCTTTCCCAGGAGAGAAAAAATTTGGCCCGCCACCTGGGGTTGGTTGGTCAGGTTAAGCAACGATATTTGGGCTAGGTTCTTATTTTGAATGATTCCGCCAATCTTGATTTTATCCATAGTCATTAATCAGGCCCGCTTGGCCAAAATATCAAAAGTTAAATGCGTATTATACTGGCCATCTCCGCCTTTAAGCCAATCCCTTCTCTTCCCAAGGGAGCTGTCCTTATCGGTTGGGTCGGTCTCAAAATTCAGCTTAAATGATCCAGGAACAAAAACTTTAGCGCTTTACCCCTCTGTGATTTATAATTATCATAATTTAACCAAATTTGCCCCAATAAAATTATCTTTTTTTATCTTCATTTGGTTAAATTACTCTTCAGGACTTTAACTCTATTCTGCATTCTCTGCAAGAAACTCTGCATATCTACCTGCAAAGCGCCCATGCTTTCATGCCTTTTCGCTAAAATCTTTTCTAACTCTTGCTTCCAATATAAAATTGTCTCCATTTCCTTCTTATTCATCTCCTCATCAACTTTGCGCTTTAATTCTTTCATAAAAGCCGCAGATTCTTTAGCCTCCATAGCTTATCTCCTTTCTCCAATAATATTTTTCACCTCCATTAGCATAGGTTATTCTATTTTATCAATGCTATAAAAAACCATGTATTTTTTAATTGACTTGTGCTGATTTAAAGCATAATATAGATGCATATTTGAGAAGGGAATGATAATGAAAAGAACAACTATCACTCTCCCGCAAGATTTGGTGAATGAGCTGTTAGCCATCACCCCTGCTAAGAATAAAACGCAGGCTGTTTTAGTCGCTGTCCAAGAAAGGATCAGAAGAAAGAAGATGGAAGCCCTCAAAAGTTTAGCGCAGCGGGGCCGGAAAAAAACTGGGGTTATTTCATGAATTTTCTCCCGGCCACCAATAATCTTCCCCCCGTTCTGATCGATACACCCATCTGGCTGAACTATTTCCGCAAAAATGACCATATCTTTCAGGAAGTCAACGCCTTAATGGATGCTGGACGAGTTTGTTCAATCTCTTTAATAATTGCCGAATTATTGCACACAGCTCAAGATAAAGAAAAATTGCAGATCTTTCAAGATTTTACCAGGATTTTCCCCATTCTCCAAGAAAAAGAAGGCCTCTGGGTAGAGGCGGCCCTGTTAACTTACGAGCTGCGGGAGAAGAAGAAACGCCTTTCTTTGCGAGATGCTTATCTGGCTCTTATGGCTGTCCATCACGGGGTTATTCTGTATACTAACAATAAAACTTTTCTAAAAATACCTAAATCTTTTGGCTTAAAATTATACAAAAATGGAGAGAAGAGGCGTGAAACAAAAAAAGAGAACATTGCTTGACAAAATTAAATATTTATTCTTTTTTTTAATTGTCCTTTTGGCCTACCCCTGCCCAGTAGGGGCTGGGTCAGAAACTGCTCCTCATAATTCAAAACCTTTCCTTCGGCCCCTGACCACCCTGCCCCGCTTTGAAAAAATTGTCGCTGGAAAATACGTAGAAGATTACCAATCTTGGCGTTTTATCTACACCCTCGATCCAGCCCTACAAATTTGGGTTTGGGATTATCTACGCACTCACCGCCCCCCCTATGCATCCTTTATTGCTCTGGAGCCTCAAAACGGAAGAATCTTAGTTTTGGCTGATTATGCCCAAGAAAATCCTTCTTATCCGGGTATATGGCAAAAAGCCTCCTACCCGGCCGCTTCAATTTTTAAAATAGTTACGGCAGCTGGAGCCTTGGAAAAAGGAATCCTCGCCTATAATTCTACCGTTTTTTTTCGAGGGAACCAGTACCTGCTTACCCCCCAGAAATTACAGGAAAATAAAAGGGAACGGCGGATTAATTTTGCTGAAGCCTTAGGAAAATCTAACAATGTGGTATTTGGAAGAATAGCCTCGAAACTCTTGGGAGCTCAATCATTGCGTAACTTTTCGGCGGCTTTTGGTTTTAACCAAACCCTCCCTTTTGATTATTCCTTAGAGCCAAGCAAAGCTCGCATTCCCGAAGAAACTTATGAACTCGCCCGCTGCGGAGCTGGTTTTGGGGAAGTTACTTTAAACCCTCTCCACGCCGCCCTGATCGCTGGTTTAATTGCTAATCAAGGTGTGCTGATGCGTCCTTACTTGATAGCCGCCATACATAACCAGCAGCAGCAAAAAATTTATGAAGCTAAACCGGCTATCATCGATCAACCTATTTCTTCCAAGACCGCTGCCGACTTAACGCGCATGATGATTAGAACCGTGGAAGATGGTACGGCGGCCAAAGTTTTCCAGCCTACTGAAAAAAAATTTTTAAAGAACGTTACTATTTGTGGGAAGACGGGTCATCTTTCTGGCCAAAATCCGCCCGGACTGTACGATTGGTTTATAGGTTTTGCTCCCGTGGAGAATCCACGGATTGCTTTTTCCGTTTTAACCATAAACCAAAACGGACACAAAGTGAAAGGAACTATTTTGGCCCGGGAATTCTTAAAAGAATTCTTTCGGGATGTAAGCAATTAATTTCTTAACCGGCATAGGGCTTGCCGCATACTTTGCAGATGCCTTTTTCATTAATGACACCAATGCAAGTTCCGTCACTGCAGAGAATCCGCTTAGAAAAATCAATCTCTTCTTCCTCTTCCCCCTGCCCGGCGGATGGAGCGGTCATTTTTAAAGATACGCCGCATTGGTGACAGAAATTACTGGCCGGCAGAAGCTCGGTACCGCAAGCAGAGCATTTTTGGTCTCCCAAAGACTGACCACAATGAGGGCATTTCATGAAGATAATCCTTTCCTTCATCAGTAAATTTAAAAATATATTTAGCATATTTTTTATTGACCCACAAGACTTGCCGAAAATCATCTTTTGCCCCAAACGATGGCCAATAAATCGCCTTTTCATCTATCAGGAGGCCTTTTAGAACATGAATGAAGTTATCGATATGCATACGCATTTATTCCCGGAAGAGGTGCAAAAAAACCGACTCTCCTTTTGCCGGCGGGACGAAAATTTTCGCCTGCTTTACGAGAACCCCCAAGCCCGCCTAACCAGCTTAGAAGATTTGCTGAATAATATGGATCGCCACGGGGTCGAAAAAAGTGTTATCTGCGGTTTCCCCTGGCAGGACCCAGTTCTCTGTCGCGAAGGCAATGATTATCTTCTGCACTGCCATTCCCTTTATCCGCAACGTTTAATTCCTTTTATTACTTTTTCTTTTACCTCGGTGCCTTCAGCCCGTCGAGAGATTGAACGGACCTTAAACAAAGGAATGGGTGGCATTGGTGAGATTGCTTTTTATCAAGGACGAATAACTGCGGAAAGACGAAAAAAACTAATCTCCATTATGCAGCCCTTTGCTGCTCATGGACTACCACTTTTGTTGCATACTAATGAACCTGTAGGGCATATCTATCCCGGGAAAAGTTTAAGTTCCTTAAAAGAAATTTATCAGCTTATCCAAGCTCTCCCTGATCAACCAATAATTTTAGCCCATTGGGGGGGCGGATTTTTTTTCTATGAACTTATGCCTGAAGTAGCGCAAGCTGCCCGCCATGTTTATTACGATACTGCTGCTTCTCCCTTCCTTTATCATCCTAAAATTTATTCCGTGGCCATAGAAATTCTGGGACCAAATAAGATAGTATTCGGCAGTGATTACCCGCTTATTTCGCCAGCGCGTTATTTCGCGGAGATGAACCGCATCGGCTTGCCCGCCCATTGGCAAAAGAAAATTAAAAAATTAAATTCTCAAAAATTATTAAGGAAGCCTAAAAAAGGGGAATGATCATCTATGCAAAAAATGCTCATTAATGCCCTCGATCCTGAAGAAAGCCGCATGGCCATCGTGGAAGACGGGATCTTAACCGAATTAGTCATCGAAAGTTCCCTCCAAGAATTAACTCGGGGGAATATTTATAAAGGGAAAATAATAAACATAGAACCAGGGCTGCAGGCTGCTTTTGTGGATTATGGAGGACCCCGGCATGGCTTTCTTCCCTTTGCTGAAATTCATCCTGATTATTATGCCGCGGGGAAAAAAGATTACCCTCCCGGCCCGCGCTCGCCTATGTCCGAGCTCATCAAACCATACCAGGACGTCTTGGTGCAAGTAGAAAAAGAGGAAAGTGGGAGTAAGGGAGCGGCGCTCACTACGTATATCTCCCTCCCCGGTAGATACTTGGTCCTTATGCCTGGGAGCAGAGGGGGAGGAATCTCGCGCAAAATCGAAGACGAGAAAGAGCGGCAAAAAATTAAAGAAACCCTTCACCAATTGGATATTCCTTCGGGAATGGGCCTAATTGTGCGCACGGCTGGATTGGGCCGGAGTAAAAATGAGCTTAATAAAGACCTGCAGTACCTTCTCCGCCTCTGGAAAAATATATTAAAGGAAGCCCAAAGATCTCCCGCGCCTTCTCTTATTTACCAAGAGCGTGATTTTGCTATCCGTGTTTTGCGCGATTATTTTACTCCCGACATAGAAGAGGTTCTAATTGATCAAAAAGATGTCTTTAATAAAGCGAAAGATTTTTTCCGGACCTTTATGCCCCGTTACCAAAATCGGGTAAGGTTCTATGGCGATAAAAAGCCCCTTTTCTCCAAATACGAGTTGGAAAAACAAATTGAGACTATTTATGAAAGAAAAGTTTATTTGAAATCCGGCGGTTCCATCGTGATTGACCCTACGGAGGCTTTGGTAGCCATTGATGTAAATTCTGGCCGCGGAGCTCAAAGCCGGAGTATAGAAGAAACAGCTTTCCACACTAATTTAGAGGCTACTCAAGAAATTGCCCGCCAGTTGCGTCTCCGTGACCTCGGTGGTTTAATAGTTATCGATTTTATTGACATGCGCGACCGTCGCCACAAATTAGAGGTCGAAAAATCTTTGCGCCAAGCTCTGAAAAGAGATAAAGCCCATACGGAGATGGGGCGAATCAGCTCTTTCGGTTTATTAGAATTATCGCGGCAGCGGCTGCGCCCAGCAGTTAGCGAGCGTATTTTTATTCCCTGTCGCCATTGTCAAGGAACAGGCTTGGAAAAATCTACGGAGGCGGCAGCTTTATCGGCCTTACGCAAAATTCAGCATACCTTAGCCCAGGCGGAGTGCACTTCTTTGCGCATGGAATTACCCGATGAAGTTGCTACCTATCTCCTCAACCAAAAAAAATCCACCCTTCTGCGTCTGGAAAAAATATATGGCCTTACCATCCAGATCGTGGGCCGTCCTGACCTTCTTAGTCACCAGTATAATTTAAATTTTACCCGGAAAGAAGCGCCTCATCCTAAAGAAGGAACCTTAGAGAAAGGAGCAGTTTCTCCCCCTGAAGCGGCGCCTAAAGTTTCTTTGGAAGATGCTGACCGCATGGCCATAGAAGAACTTAAAAAAGAGACCAAAGAAAGTTTCTTAAAGAAATTATTCTGGCCACCCTCTTTCTGGAAAAGCGGCCGCTGAGGACTATTAAGGTAGCGGATTAATGTTTTATGGCGCGAATTAAAAATGTAAACTTTCTTTACAAAATATTAAGTAAATAAAAAGACAAATATTTTTAAGATATTAAGACTCAATTCATTTAATTTTTCCTATTCTTTGTCGGAAATATTTACAAAATTTAAAATCAGAAAAACAAAAAATTAATTAAAATCAATAAATTACCGTATGGCATTTTATTTGCTTTTATATTCACTTTAAAGAATATAATCCCGCAAATAATCAAGCCTTAATAGTTACTCTTTAATAAAATGAGGATGAGGATTATTAGAAAGATGCCTAAATAAACCCTCCAGGGAATCTTTATATTCCTTGGAGGGTTTCCCGGGAACATGGAAGACTTCTAAAGCCAATTATTAAGGGAAAAATAAAATATTCTCTATACTAATCAATAAAAATTATTAAAAGTTGCCATAGCGAGCCCTAAGGGCCTTGCCAATTATATGGTCATCTTTATACCAGGAGGGAAAAATGAAAAAAAATTTATTTAGAAAGATGTTAGTTTTTAGTCTAATTTTTGTTTTTTCCACCTACTTCATACCCCTAGCCCAAGTCTGGTCTGCTCAGTCATGCCAAGAATATGATATCCCCATGCGAGACGGAGTAAAATTATACACGAGAGTGTTCTTACCTGATCCTGATATCTGGGGACCTGGACCTTATCCCACCATTGTTGTTACCACACCTTACGGAGTAGGCGGATATGGGGGCCGGGGAAAATGCAGTGCAGCTTTACCAAATCTCCAGGCCTCCAATGGTTATGCCTATGTTTATCAAGACACCAGAGGAAGATATTTATCCGAAGGCGTGTGGACTAGGGTGAACGATGGGCAAGATGGATACGATACAATTCAATGGGTAGCTAAACAACCATGGTGCAATGGAAAGATTGGCATGGGTGGCCTTTCTGCTATGGGGATCACCACCTACATGACTGCTGGCGAAAGGCCGCCACAATTAGTAGCCATTGCTCCTTCAATTGCCAGCGCGAATTCAATTCAGAATTTTTCTTTCGAAGGTGGAGCGCTTGAATATGAAACTACCCTCGCTTGGAGAGCATCGAATGTATATAATGGTCTCTCTCAATCGCATTATGATAGCTTAGGACTAACGCCAGAGGAGCTGGCCGCGGCCAAAACCGAAATGGCCATGGTTTATGCTGATGTTATGGGAAATTTACCAAATCCCTTAGTTTCTCCTTCCTGGATGCGACTTCCTCTTTATAACTTTCCAGGGATTAGCAAGCTTCTCCCCCAATGGAATGATGTCCTTTTGCATCCTAGCTCCCTTGATCCTCTTTATGCACCTTTTAATGTGCAAGATAAGATCAAAGTTCCAGGATTACATATGGGTGGCTGGTATGATATGTTTTCAAGAGGTACATTAGAAGCTTATAAAAAGATCGATAAAAAAGGGGGTCAGCAAAAACTTGTGATGACAAATCTTACCCATCTGCAATTTGCCTATACTTTTCCTTATTGGATTTACTATTTTAAATGGTTTGAATACTGGCTAAAAGGGATTGACAATGGGATAATGGATGAACCGCCAATTTATTACTACCGCATGGGGGTAAACAAATGGGCATATGCAGACGCATGGCCCCTACCTGATGTGGAGGAAAAAATTTATTATCTCCATAGCGATGGCAGCCTTTCCCCAAAACATCCTCAAACCAAAGAAACTCCCTTGAGTTATAATTATGACCCGAAGAATCCTTTGCTTACCTTGGGTGGCCGAAATTTATATTATTCTTCAGGTCCTGCGGACCAAAGTCCAATGGAGCCCCCTAATCGAGATGATGTTTTAGTGTACACAAGTGAGGTATTAAAGAATGATGTGGAGATATCAGGAAATGTAAAAGTAATTCTCCATGCTTCCTCTAACTGCCGCGACACAGATTTCGTAGCAAAATTAATCGATGTCTATCCAGACGGAAAGAAAATATTAGTCCTGGACGGGGTCATTCGAGCTAGGTATAGAGATTCATTAAAAAAAGAGAAACTTTTACACCCAGGGCAGGTATACGAATTTGTTATAGATTTAGGAGATACCAGCCAAGTATTTAAAGCTGGGCATCGCATCCAAATTGATATCTCCAGCAGCAATTTCCCCAGAAGAGACCGGAATACCAATACCGGCCACGCTTTGTATGTAATAGACACGGCTGATGATGCCCTAATAGCCACCAATACCATTTATCATGACAAGCTGCGCCCTTCTTTTGTTGTTCTCCCTGTTGTGAATCCAAAAACCCGCGTCTTCTCTGGGCAAGCCAAAATAAAGACCCCTTCTTTAAATTATGAAGGTCCAGCCGAACTACATACCTTAGCTAAAGGAGTATATCTACGTCTCATCAATCTTGATAATCGCTGGCTTAAATGGGAAATCGAGAAGGATTTGGATACGAGATTCGTGGATTACTTCAAATGCGAAGGTAAGCTCGGCAAATTAAGCGTCTGGGTTCATGCCGAAGGTTGCGAACCATATTTTGCTTTAGCTTGGGGAAAGGGAATCTTATTTGAAGGAAGCCCGGCCATCGATCCTTGAAACCAGTCTTAAAATAAACAAGCAGACCGCAGGGGAAAGCCTCTGCGGTCTTCCTTCTGTCCCTCTTTCCACCTACGAAGTGGAAAATGGGGAAAATTAATATCCGCCCGTTACCTCCAAACACTGCCCGGATACATAATCGGAAAGGGGAGAGGCTAAGAATAAGATAGGCCCAGCAGCCTCAGCGGGCGTCCCTGCTCTGCCCATGGGAATGATTAAGGGCATCATATTACGCATTGCTGCCGGAATGCCGATAGCTACAGCTTGTCCGCCCCATTCGATTGTTTGTCCGGCTTCTTTCTCTTTGGTCAGGCGAGTGTCAATCCAGCCGTAAGATACAGCATTTACTTGGATGTTAAATGGTCCCCATTCTTTGGCTAAAGCCCGCGCCATGCCCACCAGACCGGCTTTGGCCGAAGCATAATTTACTTGCCCAGCATTTCCCCTTGTGCCAGCAATCGAAGAGACATTAATTATTTTTCGATTAATTATTTTCCCCGCCGCCTTTTCTTCTTTGGCGGCGTCTCGGAAATAAGGTGCCGCTGCCCTAATCAAACGAAACGGACCGGTGAGATGCACAGCCAGCATAGCTTCCCATTGTTCATCCGTCATTTTATGAATGACCGCATCCCAAGTAAATCCGGCATTATTTACCAAAATATGGAGACCTCCCCAAGTTTGGACAGTCTTTTTAACTATTTCTTCCCCAAAAGAAGGACTGGTGACATTACCTACAAAAGCAATTGCTTCCCCTCCAGCTTTTTTGATTTCTTCGACCACTTCCAAAGCTGGCTCAGCATCAAGATCGCTGACCACGACTCTCGCTCCCTCTTGAGCAAAAAGGAGGGCTGTCGCTCGGCCAATGCCCCTTCCCGAACCAGTTATAATTGCTACCCGGTCTCTGAGCATCTTTTCCATGGTTTGCCCCTCCTTATCTACCGATAATAGCTACACTACAAACATTGACTGCTGGAAATCCCCCCAAATTGTGGGTTAATCCCAAGCGGGGATTTTTCACTCTCCTTTCAGGAGGCCATCTTTCCAAGAGTTGGTTATACATTTCATAAAGCATGCGCAATCCGGAAGCTCCGATAGGATGACCGAAGCATTTAAGCCCCCCATCAGGCTGACAAGGTATTTTACCATTTAAATCAAAAAATCCCGACATAATATCTTCAATAGCTCTCCCGCGGGGAGAAATTTGTAAATCTTCGTAGACCGTTAATTCCGTAATAGAGAAACAATCATGTACCTCCATCATACTAATTTCTTCCCGCGGATTTTTAATGCCGGCTTCTTGAAAGGCCATTTGCCCGGCCCGATAAGTAGTTTCCAAATGGGCTCCATCCCAAGAATGGAACATGGACTCCTCTCCAGAAGAAACGCAAATGGCTAAAGCCTTTACCAAGACTGGGTCTTCCTTCTTTAAAGCCCGGGCGATTTCGGGAGTAGTCACTATGGCGGCGGCGGCCCCATCACTAACTCCGCAGCAATCAAAAAGCCCCAAGGGATAAGCAATCATAGGTGCATTAATAATCTGCTCTTCGGTCACCGGCCGCCGCAGGTGAGCTTTGGGATTCAAAGCACCATTAGCATGGCTCTTGGCGGAAATGTGAGCTAAAGCGCGTTTTCCTAAGGCCGGATCTATTTCATACTTAGCAAAATAAGTAGTGGCCAGTTGGGCAAATAGTCCTGGAGCTGTAGCATTAGGCCCGATTAAAGCCTGCATTTGACCAAAAGCAGCCGTAGCCGGTAGGCCCCCATAACCCGTGTCTTTTAACTTTTCTACCCCTAAAGCAAGACAAATGTCATAAACTCCAGCAGCCACAGCATAGCATGCTCCTCGAAAGGCTTCCGTGCCCGTGGCGCAATAATTCTCCGTGCGGGTTACAGGAATGAAAGGAAGTTTCAAGGTAGTCGCTAAGGGGATTCCTCCTTTGCCCACATTAACTTCATCAATGTGCGTTCCCAACCAGGCTGCCTGAATTTCTTTCTTCTCGATTCCCGCATCAGCCAAGGCCTCCTGAAATGCTTCCACCATCAAGTCTTCCGCAGCCGCGTCCCATCTTTCTCCAAATTTTGTGCAACCCATGCCAATGATTGCCACCTTATCTCTAATTCCCGTAGCCATTATGCTCCCTCCTTCGCGGGGACAGCCTTCCAAAAGTAGCCATGGATGTCCCGGCGTTCATCATAATACTTTTTACGAAAAGTGAAGTAAACTTGTTTCCCCACTCTTAAATCCTCTAAAGTACAGTCGGTAAAATTGCACATGAATCTGCCGCCGCCTTCAAACTGGACAAAGCCATATAGCTCCGGAGGATCATAAGAGGCGGCTAACATATCCCCCGTGTAACTAAGAATGCGCCCTTTTTTATCAGCGAAAGGATAATCTTCCATTTCATTGACAGCACCGCAAGCGGGATTGGCGCAGACTCTTTGGGGTGGGAACTGCGGTGTACCACATTTTTTACACCGCGAGCCGACCAAGCCTAGAACAGCTTTTCTATTGCGCCAGACCAAGCTCCAGCGGGTTATAAAATCTGCTTCGCCGCGCAGGCCAATATCTACGGGCAGCATCCCTCGAAAGACCGCATACTTTTGGTAACTGGGCAGCACCGCCCGATTAGCCAAGTGACCAGTAACTCCTTTCCCGACCTGGCCCCGTTTTATTAATTCTGTGGCTTCAAAAGCTAAAGCTTCACATCCATTGCCAAAACTTATTACCATAACCTTTTCCCCTGGCCGAGTTTCTTCTAAGGCTTTGGCGAACATAAGCAAGGCATGAGCTGTGCCAGTTTCTCCCACAGTCCCATAAAGGGAATCTTGGATTTTGTCCGCGGCGATTCCAAATTTTTTTATTAAATTTTTCCGGGCCGCTTCATATGGGCAGGGGAATATAATTTTCGAAAAATCTTTTAAAGACCAGGCATATTTTTGCAATAGACCTGATACTGCCTTGGGGATTAATTCTTCATAACCCAAATCCCTAATCCAGCGGTCTTCCCACTGGCGATCAAAAGTAGTCCTCGAACCGCGGTAATGATCCACAAAATCGCAAGTGAGAGAATAGGAACCCCTAAACTCAGCTATAACGTCTTCTTTCCCTATTAAAAAGGCAGCTCCCCCGTCACCAAAAACCATTTCTTGGGGACTTCCCATTTTCCCCAGTCGGCAATCAGCAGTGCAAACTAAGATTTCTTTAGCGTATCCAGAAGCCACACCTTCCACAGCCGAGAGCAATGCTGAGGTCCCAGCTCTTAAAGACCCGGCAAAATCAGCGGAACGCACATCTTCTCGCAGATTCAGGGCTCCCGCGATAATCCCAGCATTTTGCCTTTCTAAATATGGCATGGTCGTGGAAGCAAAGAAAAGGGCATCGATGTGGCCTCGCTCTCGGCCAGGTAAAGAATCAAGGGCGGCAGCTGCGGCGATAGTTAGGCTGTCTTCATCTGCATTGGCTACGGCTTTCTCTCCCTGGGCCAACATTATGTTTGCCGGATTGATCCAGCCCATGGCTTGAAAGATGGTCATTCGCGGCAAACGATAGCGCGGAACATAAGCGCCCCAAGAAACAATTCCTACCATAACCACCTCCTGATGGAAAAATTAAATAAAATCAACCTGCCCACACTCCGGATGTTTGGCCAGGAGCAACTTCGTAATCTCCTTTTGTTCGGCTGCTGAGGCGATCGATTCTATTTCGGAAAGATATTGGCCTGAAGCGGTAAACTCCTTTTTCCAGGTATGCACATACCCGGGGATTTTAATAAAAATACATCCTCCAGGCCCACAGCACGATGACTCCACGGCCGCCACTCCTAAAAGATAAAGAACTTCCTTATCTCGATAAGCCAGACGACCCTCTTCTAAGAATAAATAATAACCCCCGAAAAAATTCACGGGTTCATGCAAAGGGGGATGCAAAAATTTGGGAAGAACGGAAGTGTTCTTCGCGGCGACCGACTCTTTTTCTAATTTTTGAAACATGAAGAATTTTGTGGTACTTATTTTTAACTTAGTTGGCCACCTAATTATTTTCTCCGTCTTTCTCTGACGAAGAAATTTCGGTACGGCGAAAAATTATAACTTCATAGTAATTCACATCTACTTCATATTCGATATTACCCAATCTAATAGTATAAAATTGGCCCCCACCCCATTCTTGGTTTTCTTCCCGGAAAGCCTCGACCGAGATAAGATAATCTAAAATCCCGCGGATCTCTTTAAAGGTTAAGTCATAATCGGTAATGATATTGAAGAATAGGTTTTGATGGTGAAAAGGATAAACTTCCATAGATTTTTCTTTCTGGTTAATATTTCTTTTTTAAAGCCCGTTCATTCAGTGCAGCACTTCATCCCCTTCACCTCACTCCATCTTTATCCCCTGTTGGGGACTTGCGCAAGGTGAAGGAAAATTATTAATTTCTTGGACAGCAGATTACCCCATTTTCCCATTAATGGCAATACTAATTTGGAATAACCGCTAATGTATTATCAGGAGTAAATTTCCGGGTTTAAAATATGGGGAGGAATTTCTCCCCGGAGGACAGCTAAAATATTATTGACCGCTACTAAAGACATCTTCTCCCTTGTAGCCCGCGTAGCACTACCGATATGAGGAAGGAGCACCACATTTTCCATCTGGAAAAGTTGGGGATGGACTTTGGGTTCTTCCTCGAAGACATCCAGGCCTGCTCCAGCAATAATTCCTAACTGTAAGGCTTCAACTAATGCTTGCTCATCCACCACCGGACCCCGAGAAGCATTTATTAAGAAAGCACTTTTTTTCATCAGCCGCAATTCTTCAGCCCCTATGAGGTGCTTTGTTTCGGGCGTTAGCGGCACATGGAGAGTAACAAAATCTGCCTCTGGCAGCAGAGCTCGCAAAGGTAAAAAATACAGGTTATGTTGGGCTTCGACAGCCGGCGGTAACCGCCGGATATCTGTATAAATAATCTTCATGGCAAATCCCTGCGCCCGTTTTGCTACCGCCGCGCCAATCCTTCCCAAACCAATAATCCCTAAAGTCTTTCCATACACATCTTGGCCCAGCATTAATTCGGGGGTCCAGCCTACCCATTTGCCGGCGCGCACATACCTGTCTGCTTCCACAATCCTCCTGGCCACAGCTAAAATCAAGGCCAAGGTTAGGTCAGCAGTAGTATCGGTGAGCACGTCAGGCGTGTTGGTAACCGCGATCTTTAAACGAGTTGCCGCAGCCAGGTCAATATTATTAAATCCTACGGCATTGTTAGCTACGATCTTTAATTCTTTGCCGGCGGAGAGGACTTGCTCAGTTATGGGATCACCTCCCATAGCCAATAAGGCCACTTTGCCGGGAAGATGGGCTATAATTTCTTCGGGCTTCATGGCTCTATTTTCTGGATTAATAGTTACTTCGGCGTATTCTTGTAATAATTGGAGGGGTTTTTCTTGGATTGCTCGGGTAACCAATACTTTAGGTTTCATGTTTATTTCTCCTTCTTATTTTCCTTTAACCGTAGAGATGATAAATATATCAATTCTCTTTTTTTAGCTCGATCCCATAACTTCTAATTTTGCGGTGGAGGTTACTCCGCTCGATGCCGATCATCTCCGCCGTCTTAGATATGTTCTCCTCATTTTCCCTCAGCTTTTTCATGATGAACCTCTTCTCAAACTCCCGGCGGGCATCTTTTAAAAGGGGGTAATCAAAGAAGGACATCTCGGGCGGAGATGGGGGCTGCTTCTGCACCGGTTCAGGGACATCTTTCGCCTCGATTACTGAGCCGCGCGTCATAATGACCATCCGTTCAACGATATTTTTTAACTCCCGAACATTTCCCGGCCAAGAATAGGAAATCAACAAATCCATCGCCTCGGGCGTAATCTTCTTTCTCTCCTTATGATTCTCCCGGCAGAATTCTTCCAGAAAATGTTCCACTAACAAAGGAATATCGCTCTTCCTTTCCCGCAGGGGCGGGACGTGCAAGGGAATTACGTTCAATCTGTAAAAGAGGTCTTCCCGAAACCGCCCTTTTTGAATCTCTTCTTGGAGATCCCGGTTGGTGGCGGCAATTACGCGGACATCCACAAAGATCATCTCTGTTCCCCCTACTCTTTCAAACTTCTGTTCTTGGAGAATGCGTAATATTTTAGCCTGGGTTTTCAAACTCATGTCCGCAATCTCGTCCAGGAAGATAGTGCCTTCATTGGCTAAATCAAATTTTCCTCTTTTGCGGGTCAAAGCTCCGGTAAAAGCTCCTTTTTCGTGGCCGAAGAGTTCGCTTTCGATTAATTCTTCAGGGATGGCCGCACAATTTACTTCCACAAAAGGCTTATCTGCCCGTAAACTCATTTGATGAATTCCTCGAGCTACCAATTCTTTCCCCGTCCCATTCTCCCCCGTAATCAGCACCCAACCATTTGTGGGAGCCACAATCTTCATCTGTTCTTTCAGATACTGAATGGCGGGGGAATTACCCACAATCTCATACTTACGTTCCACTACTTGACGAAGGGCAATATTCTCCTGCTCTAATTTGGCCACCTTCAATGCATTATTTACTGTCAAAAGAACTTTATCCAATGAAAGAGGTTTTTCAATAAAATCAAAAGCCCCCAACTTAGTAGCTTTTACCGCCAATTCTATATTAGCGTGACCGGAAATCATGATTACTGGAAGGGAAGGACTTAAACTTTTAATTCGTTCTAAAACTTCTATTCCATCCATCCCGGGCATCCAAATATCCAAAAGGACCAAATCAGGAGGATCATTTTCTATTTGCTTCAAAGCCTGGGTTCCCTCTTTGGCCTCGCTTATTTGGTAGCCTTCATCTTGGAGTACGCCACTCAACGATTGTCTAATTCGCTCTTCGTCATCCACTATTAATATCTGTTTACCCATATTTTTTATTTAAAAACTAATCAATAATATTATTTCCTATTTTAGCCCTTGATGGGCAACTCGATTATAAATCTTGTTCCGCGCGGGTAATTATCTTTCACCCGAATATAGCCATCATGATCAGAAACGATTGTGTTCACGATAGCCAACCCTAATCCTGTACCACCAGGTTTAGTCGAAAAATAGGGCTCAAACAGGAGTGGTTTCTCTGCGGGTGACACGCCACAACCATTGTCGGCTACTTCTATGCGGGCCAAATTAAGGGCGGCATCAAAATGAGTGCTAATTACTATTTTCCCCTCTTTAGGTTCCTGGCCTACAGCCGCAATAGCCGCTACGGCATTTTCCAAGAGATTGACGATAACCCGCTTAATTTGCTCCTTATCCAAATAAAAAATAGGAATTTGTTTATCAGGCTCAAAATCAAAGATAATGTGTTTATGTCCTTCTTTATAAAGAACCATTGCTTCCTGGATAATCTCATTTAAATTATTGGGCGTAGGATTGGCGGCGGGCATGCGGGCGAAACTGGAAAATTCATTTACCAGATTCTTTAATTCTTCCACCTGGTTGATAATAGTCCGCGTGCATTCATCAAAAATGGCCCCGTCTTCGCCGAATTGGCTTAAATATCTTTTCCGCAGGCGCTGGGCCGAGAGCTGAATGGGCGTTAAGGGATTTTTAATCTCATGGGCAATACGGCGCGCTACCTCTCTCCAGGCTGCTGCCCTTTGGGCTTTCTGGAGTTGCGTCAAATCATCCAAGACCAATACCATGCCTAAGTTTTGATTCTCCTCGTCCCGGAGCATGGTTATCTTTAGCAAGATAGATAATGTCTCCTGGCCCACCGTTATTTTAATGGGTTGAGTTAGAGAATGGCTTTCAGCCTTGGTGGCTGCTTTGCTCAATTCTTCGGCCAGAACGGAATACTCATTCGCCAGAGCTTCTTCATATTTTTTCCCGATCACCGCTTCCGCATTCAACCCTAATATTTTTTCTGCTGATTTATTAATGGTCCGAATGAACCCCTCGCGGTCAATAGAAATAACGCCAGCACCTACGTCGCGCAACACGATTTCCATGTAGCGTCGCCTCTGTTCCAGTTCCACGTTGGACTTGCTTAATTCCGCATAAGCTTTCTCCACCTGGCTTTTGCTCATCTTTAAATCCTGGGTCATGCGATTGAAAGAATCGACTAAAGTACCAATTTCATCAGCTGATGTTTTGGGAATCTGAAAATCTAAATTACCTTGAATAATCTTCTGGGTACCATCAGCAAGCTTTTCAATAGGATCAGTAATACCTTTGGCCAAAAAAAGGCCAAACCAAGTAGCCGCAAAAATTATGAGCAGAGTCACCAAAGAAAGGGTGATCAGATAACTGGAGCGGATGGGATGTTTGACCATGCGCAACTGTTTATAGTCTTCAAACCCTTTGGAGATCTCCATGATGCGGGAGACAAGGCTTTGGGGAATAAAATAATCAACAGAAATAGCGCCGATCACTTCTCGGGAACCTAAGGTGGCGTAAACCGGCACCAAAGCGCGCACCAGATCTCCAGGTCCCGCCGATTGAATTTTGGTCGTTTCCTTACCCAGAAAAACTTCTTGGATGACCTTTGCTTCTAAAGGAGGAAAGCTCGCCGAAGGTATATTGGGCCCATAAACTATTAAGGGTTGGCCTATTTGCGGGGAGAAGAAGCTTATTGCTTCTAAGTTATACTCGGTTAACTTATTTTTTAAAGCCTCCGTTAATTCCTGGTAATTTTTCTTTTCCCAGAAACGCTGTCTGGTCACCAATCGGCTAATTTGCCGCCCATAATGGAGAGCATTATTCGATACATTTTGATAGTAATGCTGAATTACCACTAATGAGCCGTGTAAAGATTCTTCTACTTGGTCACTGAACCAATTTTCAATACTACTGGTAATAAAATTTATGGCGGTAAAAAAGAGCAAAATAGTGGGAATCAGAGAAAGAATGACAAAGGCTAAGACTAATTTAGTTCTAAGCTTAGCCCCTAAAATCTGCCTCCTTCGTTCAAATATCAACTTAACAATATTTCTTAAGATGAGAAATAAAAGGAGAAGGAGGAGAAGAATATTTAAGCCAATCAAAGAAATGATAAGCAAATTATTAGGGAAAGGTGCCTCCACTTTCCAAGTAGATATATGGGTTTGCAGATAAAATAAAAGACCTATCCCGGGGAGGAGGCCTAAAATAATAATGATCTCCCGGCGCCAGCGTTTCCTTTCTTTGCTCTTAGGGTCCACTTCTTTTAGTTTTTCCTCATTATTTTCAAAAATTTATTTATATATTAGCGAAAGGGAATAAAAAAGGCAATTAGGAATTACTTTGACCCTCGATCACTTTTGAAATTCTTACCTATTTCAGACGGGAGGGCGAGAGGCCAAATTAAAAATTGAACCTGAGCCCAATGTCTAAATCCCTGCTCAGCTCAGGGGAACCCGAACTTTTTAAAAAATATTGAAGGTTTCTAAAAGTTAGCTAATTTATGCAGGTTAATGGGTGCGTCAACTTAAAGATTCATGCGTGGGGGGTATAATTTGGAGGCGGCGGTATTCTTCTTCAGTAGAAAATTCTACCAATTCCCACCAATCTTTATGGGCTAAGAGCTTATGAATTAATTTATGATTAAGGGTATGTCCGGATTTATACCCAATGAAGTGTCCAATAACTTGCGCGCCGATTAGCCAAAGGTCCCCAATTGAATCCAAAATTTTATGGCGCACAAATTCATCCTGAAAACGTAACCCTTCAGCGTTTAAAACTTTTCTTTCATCGACCACAATGGCATTATTTAAGGAGCCTCCCCGGGCGAAGCCTCTGGCTTTTAATATCTCGTAATCTCTTAAAAATCCAAAAGTACGAGCGCGACAGATTTCTCTTTCAAAATTTCCGTTACTTATCTGGATTAAGTAATATTGGTTGGAAATCAAGGGATGCTTAAAATCAATAGTATAAGAAATTTTAAAATCGTTGCTGGGTAATAGAGTGGCTTGCCGGTCATCTTCGGTTACAGTTACGGGATGCTTGATAATCACAAATTTTTTAACTTTATCCTGCCTCTGAATCCCTGCTCTTTTAATTAATAAATGGAAGGGTTCCGCGCTCCCATCCATTATGGGAACTTCTGGCCCATCTACTTCTACCTCAGCGTTATCTATTCCTAAACCAGCAAAAGCAGCTAATAAATGTTCCACCGTCGAAATCTTAACTCCATCTGCTCCTAATGTGGTGGCTAAGGTAGCGTCTACCACATTATCTATATGCGCTTTTATTCTTACCTTCTTAGGCACATCCCTTCTAATGAAAGTTATGCCCGTATCAGGGTCGGCCGGCCCAATAGTTAAACTGCAATTTATACCCGTATGTAATCCAACCCCTGAACATCTCACCCTTCTGGCCACTGTCATTTGGTTTAACATTAGAGACACTCCTTGCCCACCTTTCTCTCGTAATCTCAAATTTATTTAGCAATTTTAATGCCATAAACAGAAAAAATATTCTTTTTTCTATTTTTTCCTGAAACCTTCAACCCTTTGCCTAATGGGTTATTTATAAAATCTAAAATATTTTTCCTAATTGTTTTCTGCTTTAATTAATCTTTTCTCCTCTTATTGTGGCAAACCTGACACAATAATCCGCTCTTTTATTGTTTTTTTGCAACCATTTACCTCTTAAATATATTGAAAAACAAAGTTAGCAGTAGGCTTAATATTAGACAACTCACTAAAGGGAAGTAAAAGGTAAAATTGCCTCGGCGAAAAATTAAATCTCCGGGGAGTCTGCCGAGCCAGGGGATCTTGGGTAGGAAAAGGAGGATTACCCCCACCCCTCCTAAGAGCAGACCTAAAATAATTAAGATTTTTCCCCATCCTTCCCAATGATTCATATTATGGAGTACCTTCTCTAAAAACTCCATCTTTTTCGGAAGTCGAAGAGAATACGGCCGGGGAAGAAGAATTCTTCATCTCTTTTTGGGGCGACTCCGCCTGCTTTAATATTTGTTGCAGATAAAAGGAAAAACCCATCGCCAATAAAATTATCCCTACTTGGATGTATGTCCATTTTGAAATTTTGATTTTGGAGATCTCTTTATCCGCCTTCAATTGCCCGCTTTCCCTATCTTCCTGGCTGGGGAGGAATTTAGGGAAGAGGGCCAATTGCCGAAAATCTACCTTACGGCTTTCCAGTTCAGCTTGCCTTAAATACCTTTTAATCACTTCTTCAGGGGGTAAGCCCAAATAGCGAGTATACCCTTTTAAAAAGCCTATGATAAAATTGGGTTGCGGGAAAAAATTAAAGTCATCTCTTTCTATGGCCTCTAAGAAGGCCTTATTTATTCTCGTCCCCCGGGACAACTCTTCTAAGGAAACATGACGAGCTTCTCGTTCACGCTTTAAATATTGTCCGATGGTTTCTAACATAGCGAGTTCCCTTTTATTCATTATGATTTATAACACATGCTTAGTTAATAAACAAGAAAAACTTGACAAAATAATCTTTCCTTGTTATTGATTTGTCTCAATTATGATAGATAAGGGGAGGAGATAATATGCCAGAAACCCCAACCATGGAACAACTGATAAAAGAACTAAATGAACGGAAAGCAAAAATTGAATTAGCAGGCGGATTGGACAAAATTGAAAAACAACATCAACTGGGAAAACTTACGGCCCGCGAGCGAATTTTAAAATTGCTCGACGCTAATACTTTCGTAGAAACTGATATGTTCGTCCATCATCGGTGCGAATTCTTCGGCATGAATAAAGTAGAAGCTCCCAACGATGGGGTGATTACCGGTTATGGCCAGATCCAAGGACGCTTGGTGTTCATCTTTTCCCAAGACTTTACTGTTTTGGGCGGTTCTTTGGGGGAAGCCCATGCTTCTAAAATCGTTAAAATTATGGATTTAGCGGCCAAAGTGGGTGCTCCTTTAATTGGCATAAACGATTCTGGCGGAGGGAGAATTCAAGAAGGAATTGACGCCCAGTATGGCTATAGCCGTATTTTTTATCGTAATTCCATTTATTCGGGAGTAATTCCCCAAATCTCCGCTATCTTGGGGCCTTGCGCGGGTGGAGCTGTTTATTCTCCAGCTATAACTGATTTTATTTTTATGACCGAAGGCATAAGCCGCATGTTCTTAACTGGCCCCAATGTCATAAAGGAAACGACAGGTGAAATAATTAGTGACGAGGAACTGGGAGGAGCGCGGGTGCACAATTTTATTAGTGGGGTAGCCCACTTTTATTCCCTATCCGAAGAAGAGTGCTTTCAACAGATGCGCACCCTCTTGTCTTTTCTACCCAGCAGTAACCGGGAAATGCCCCCGATTAATTACTCTGGTGATCCCCTTGATCGGCCCAATCCTAAACTTTTAGAAATTGTTCCGGTGGAAGGGAAAAAACCGTACAATGTGGTCAAAGTGATTGAAGAAATAGTTGATGACGGTAAGTTTTTTGAAGTGCAACAACATTGGGCCAGAAATATTGTCATAGGGTTTGCCCGTATCCATGGCCACCCCATCGGGGTCATAGCAAATCAGCCCAATTTCCTGGCTGGAACTTTGGATATTAACGCCTCGGATAAAGCCGCCCGGTTTATTCGCTTCTGCGATTGCTTCAACATTCCCCTGCTGACGTTAGTGGATACGCCAGCTTTCCTGCCGGGTAAGGCGCAAGAATTCGGGGGCATAATTCGGCACGGAGCGAAGATCCTCTTTGCCTATAGCGAAGCTACTGTCCCTAAAGTTACTTTAGTCCTGCGCAAAGGCTATGGAGGGGGCTATGTGGCTATGTGCCACCGCGAGTTAGGAGCGGATGCCGTCTTTGCTTGGCCGACTGCCGAGATCGCTATGATGGGGGCTGAAGGAGCCGCCAGCATTATCTTTCGCCGAGAAATTGAAAGCGCCCCGGATCCAGAAAAGAAAAGACAAGAGAAGATCGAAGAATATCGAAAACAGTTTTATAATCCCTACGTCTCGGGGCGAAGAGGATATATTGATTATATTATCAGCCCAGTGGAAACCCGCGCTATGTTATGCCGAGCCTTTGATATGCTCTGGAACAAACAGGAAGAACGGCCGAAGAAAAAACACGGATCTATTCCTTTATAAAGAGATACTTCTCTTGGCGCCCGGGAGACGGCAAGATTTTCCACTGCCTAAAGCTTAGCTCTAAGCGTAATAGCGATAGATTGCTTCAGCTACGCAGGCTGGTTTTTCTTTCCCTTCAACTTCAAAATTTAGATTAAAGGTCGCTTGTACTCCACCTTTAATTTCTTCGATGCTTGCTAATGTGGCCCGCAGCCTTACCCGCGAGGGAATAGGCACCGGCGCAGTAAAGCGGAGTCTGTTTAACCCGTAATTTACCCCCATCTTTTTTTCTTTTATATCCATGATATTGGCCAGCAAATAGGGAGCTAAGCTCAAAGTATAATAACCATGAGCAATCGGACCGCCAAAAGGCGATTCCCGTTTAGCCCGCTCCGGATCAACATGAATCCATTGGTGATCGAGGGTAGCATCGGCAAACATGTTGATAGCTTCCTGAGTCACCTCATGCCAATCGCTTACGCCCACCTCTTGACCAACTAATTTTTTCAGTTCTGCTAAATTCTCAATTATTCTTTTAGCCATTTTTTTCCTCCTGCCTTACTGTGGCTCAGTTTTATGAAAAAAACTAAATATCATTTTAATGATCCTCTCCCCCTTCCGCCTGAATTAAGCTGGAATTTAAAAACTGATCGAGGGCCAGGTCCTCCGGCAAATTGACAATTTTTTTAAAGAATGCTAAAAATTAATTTAAATTGTGGGCGATTAGCTCAGGTGGATAGAGCGTTGGTCTCCGGAACCAAAGGCCGTGGGTTCGAATCCCGCATCGCCCACTTGTTGATTCAATCTAAAATTTTTTTACTGCAACGTCAAGATTAAAAACTCTGAGGGGCGATTAGTTTGGGCATTTCAGTAAGAAACAGGCGTATTCTTTGCTCCCCCACCTTTTCTCCGCCATGAATGGGTCTCTCCCCCTCCTGCCTGAATTAGTTACTAATTTTTAAAAGTGCTCACCCAGCAGAAAAAACTGGAAGTTTAGAATCTACCTGGCAAGGTAAAACCACAGACTTTGCACTTATTCTGGCAAAGATTGTTTTCTAAGATAGCCAAATACCATCTACGAATAAGCAGGCTATGACACTTCGGGCAGTAAGTATTCTCTCCTTCGTGTCCAGGAACATTACCTAAATAAACAAATAACAATCCGGCCTCCCAACCAATCTTCCGCCCTTTTTCTAAGACTTCAAGGCGCGTGGGCGATAAGTGCCCAAGTTGATAATGGGGGTAAAAACGAGTTAGGTGCCAGGGAGTTTCTTTTCCCAGCGTATTTTTAATCCACCAGGCTATGTTTTTTAATTCCTCTTCGTCATCATTTACTCCGGGAATAATATTCGTAATAATTTCTACATGCATTCTCCATTTAATCTTGGCCCGTTCCGCCGAATTTAAAACTGGCGTAAAATCGTCAATATGAGCAATTTGAGCGTAAGTTTCTTTTTTAAACCCTTTTAGATCCATACGGAAGGAATCCAAAAAAGGGCCTAAGTAATCGAGCGCTTCCGGGGTTATATAGCCATTCGTCACCACATTAGTTAAAAGACCCTTAGCTTTGGCTATCTCCGCTCCTTCTTTTAGGTATTCTAACCAGATGGTAGGCTCATTGTACGTCCAGGATATTCCTCGGCAACCTTGAGCAATAGCCATTTCTATAAGTTCAGGTGGGGTAATTATTTTTTCTTTTTTAGCTTCTTCCTCAACTTGAGCATGAGCCAATTCCCAATTTTGGCACCCTGGACAGCGAAAATTGCACCCATAACTTCCCAAAGAAAGCCAAAGGCTTCCCGGATAAAAATGGAACATGGGTTTCTTTTCTATGGGTGAGACAGCCAGGGAAGCTATTCGGCCATAAATTAAAGAATATATTTTACCGCCTTTGTTGACTCGCGAATGGCAATATCCAAATTTCCCCTCAGCGATTACACAGCGGCGCGGACAAACCTGGCAGCGGGCTTGTTTGGAGGAAAGTACTTCATAAAATTGTGCTTCTTTCACTGGAGCGAGGTGGTTGGGCTAAATTTGTTGATTTTTTAATAATACCCATATTTGAGCAAAGCTTCATTCATGGCTAAAACATTCTCCGGTTTACAATAAGCGGTTAGACCGTTGGAACTGGCCAGAATGTATCCTCCTCCGGGACCAATTTCTTGGATGCGTTGCTTTACTTCGGCTGCGGTTTCTTCTGGACTACCTTGGGTTAAGGTATAATGCAAATCAATATTCCCCATTAGACATAAGCGCTGACCATATTTCTTTTTTAACTCTCCTATGTCCATGGCGTTAGGTTCAATATTGGCTAAACCATTCATGCCTAAAGTTAAAAGATCATCAAGGATAGGCCGAAGGTTTCCGTCACTATGATAAATCCAGGGAAGCTTGATTTTTTCGGCAACTTTTTTCATGCGGGGTAAGAAGAGCTCCCGGATGACTTGGGGAGAAAAAAGTGGTCCTTGTTTCCAAGCCAAGTCTTCAGGCACGATCATAAAATCGAAACCTAAGTCGTTAATCTTAGAAACGGCTTTACAAGCCCAATCTACGAAGATATCCATGAGGCGAAGGACTAAGGAGGGATTATCGTATAAGAGCAAGCTGAAATGCGCAATGCCCATGCTCAAGTAAGTGTTGCTGATTCCCATCCGGGTAGTAACCCCTAAAGCTACGCCTTTTTCGCGAAAGCGGGCAATGAATTGGCGGGCTGGTTCATAGAACTCTTCGGCTTCCGGATCAGGCAAAATCACTTTTTCTAAATCCGCCTCGGTTTTAATCAGACCATCTTCAATAATATCCATGCCTTCATAATTTCTCGTTTTCACAAAGCGCGGCGGGGCGATACTAAAATTCAAATTATCTAAAGCGATCACTTCCAACACCTCGGGGGGAATCCGTAAGCCAGGCATAGAAAAAATTTGCGTGACCGTTGCCTTTTCAAAATTATCTCGCTTAAGGAGTTTCTCGGCTAAGCGATTATGTACGCTACTTTCTACCCAAGGAACTCGATCTGGTATCTTTAAATTTAAAGCAGCCAGTACTCTCTCTCGCGAAGTCAACTTGCCCTCCTTTTTTCCCTTTTATCTAAACGGCTAAATAACCGCCATCCACTGGAATAACTGCGCCGGTGACATACCGCGAAGCTGCGGAGGCTAAATAAACGACGATTCCTTTGAGTTCATCGCCTTCGCCGAATCTGCCCAGGGGGATATGATTAAGAAGCTTCTGCCCATGATGTTCAATCACCCACTGGCTCATATCCGTAGGAAACCATCCGGGAGCTAGGGCATTGACGCGGATGTTATATTTCGCCCATTTAACGGCTAAATCTTTGGTAAAAGTAATCAGCGCGCCCTTACTGGCGCTATAAGCAATGGCATCGGCCACCTCTGCTTCCGTTCCTAAAATGCCCATTACTGAGGCTATATTAATTATACTTCCGGCCTTTTGGGCAATCATTACCGGACCAACAGCTTTACAGAAGAGAAAAGTTCCGGTGATATTTGTCTCCATCACCTTCTGCCAACCATCTAAAGGATATTCTAATACAGGAGCTCCCCAATTCGCTCCGGAATTATTTACTAAAATATCTATTCGGCCGAATTCTTTAAGGGTCTTCTCCACCACTTCCTGAATATCCTTTGCGGAGCGCACGTCACATTTAAAAGCCAAAGATCTTATTTTATTCTTCTCAGCCAGTTCTTGAGCAGCCTGGACACACTTCTCCATTTTTCGCGAACAGATTACCAAATGAGCTCCAGCTTCGGCTAATCCTTCGGCCATTTTCAGACCTATTCCCCTCCCCCCTCCCGAGACGATAGCTACTTTATCTTTAAGGTTAAACATCTCTGGTACTTTCATCGAAAACCTCTCCTTAATTTATTTTTATATAAACCGCCAAATTCTTATTCCTCTTCTCTGATCCAAACGGTGGATTCCCTCTTCTTGGGCAATCGCTAAAGCTTCATCGTATTCTGCCTGAGTAATGCGCCGGTTCAAAGGAGGATATTTTGCCGCTTCCCCGCATGGCCTATATTGGGCCATAATATTGACATAAGTATTCGGGGATATCTCTTGGGCTAAGAAGCGCATAGCTTCCCTCGTGCCAGCTAACCCGCCAGGCATAACTAAATGACGAACCAACAAACCCCTCTCCGCTAACCCCTTTTCATTAATTATTAAATCCCCTACTTGCCGGTGCATCTCTTTAATGGCCTCTTTGGCTCTTTGCGGATAGTCCCTGGCCCGGCAAAATTTATAAGCAACTTCTCCATCCATAAATTTAAGATCAGGCATATAGATGTCTACCAGACCATCTAATATTTTTAAAGTCTCCAGGCTATCATATCCTCCCGTATTATAAACCAAGGGAATCCGCAAACCACCGGCAATGGCTAAGACCAAGGCCGACAGAATTTGGGGGACCACATGCGTGGGGGTGACAAAATTAATATTATGGCAGCCCATTTCTTGCAATGTAAGCATGAATTTAGCTAACCGATCAGCGCTTACTTCTTGTCCTTCGCCTAAATGACTGATCTCATAATTTTGGCAAAAAAGGCAAAGCAGGTTACAGTGCGTAAAGAAAATGGTTCCTGATCCTCCTCTTCCCACTAAGGGATCTTCTTCGCCAAAGTGCGGGCTGTAACTGGAGACCACAGCTTGCGCCCCTGTTCCACAATATCCCTTTTCTCCAGCAAGTCTATTTACCTGACACTCCCGTGGGCAGAGTCGGCAGGATTTTAGGATCTCTTGGGCCTGCGCTACTCTTTCCTCGAGTGCTCCCTGGGCAGCTAATTTTAAATAAGCTGGCCAACCCTCTTTTTTGCCCATCCGTTCTCTTCCCGGCCAGGGTGGATTTAGAATTTTTTATGTCCTTCCCGGTTCAATAATCTGGTAAATTTTTCCGTGCCTTTTTAGCTGTTTAACAATACCCTTATTGATCAATTCTTTGATTTCTACATAAGCTGTATCGCGGTCAACACCCAATTTTTGATAATCCGCACTACTAAAAATCAACCCATGGGCCCGCGCATAAGCTAAAATTCTTATTTGGCGCGAATTAAGGAGGTGCGTCTTAAAGTTTTTAAGCCACAAGAGGGTGGACTCATCCATTAAAGGAGCATTTCTTAAGACCACCTGAAAACAATTCCCGGAAACTTTTATTTCTGGAGGGTTTAGACCATTTTTTTGCATTTCCTTAAAAATCGTCGAGAAACCTTGACCCACGGAGTGCATGATACCCATATCCGTGAGCACCCGCACAATTAAAGGGTTACGCGCGTAATGCATCCCTTTTCTTTCTTGGAGATGGTCAATTTTTAAGAAACCAGGCAGGCCCCCTGGACTTAAGACCTCCAGGCGATCATCGTACATATATACTTCGATGGCCCTCCCTTCCAAGCTATAATCACGGTGAGCTAAAGCATTAATAATTACTTCTTTCAGGGCCCCAACTGGGTAAACAAATTTTTCTTTAAAGAAAAGATCCTGGCGAATGACTCGCTCTTGAATATGTTGATCGATAAAATCGTTAAGCTCGGCAATTATCCTCAGAATGGGGGCCTCCAAGCGGATGCGCTCTTTGATATTATAATTTGGCCCTTCTTCTTTGGTGCTTCCTTCCAGGCGGATAAACTCTAGACCGGGCCGAGCATGCCATCTCCAAGGATCTTTGGCCCAGAGATAGAGGGCCGCCCGGGTTAATAAAGGAGTTCCGTGATGGTAGGCAATCAATCCATATGGGCGGTAAAGAATTTTTTCTGCCTCAGCTAAAGACAAAGATTTTCCCCAAAATTGGGCTAATAAACTTTCATCCAAGTCGGCCAAAGAACTCTTGGTCAAGACTTCCCGCTCATGCCAAGTTTCCAGGCGCGTTTCTTTTAAGGTTTTTATCTTTGCTTGGGAAAGGGGAATATTGCGGCCGTCAACGCGGAGAAAAGCTTTTCCTGGGCGCAAACAAATTATTTCTGGGCTCGGGTCTACGCTTAGACAAATAAACTTCTTTCCTTCCGTTTCTGGAAAAGTTGCTTTTATGTTGAGGGGGGGAGAGAAAAAATTATTAAGATGGCTGAGGAAAATCTGCCAGGACCTCTGGGTGAATAAAATTTCCTCTGGCTCCCCCGCCGGAGAAAGGCCCAAAGTCACCTCGCCTCCGCCAGCGTTGGCCATGGCCGCTAAGGAACATGCTGTCTCTTCCAGAATTTCTTTAAGGCTCTTCTTCTTATAGCCACCTTTTCTCTGCGGGCGGAAAAAACTAATGGGCTGCCAAAATTGCCCAGGTTTAATCTCCTTGGATAAGCTTAGTCCTACTTTCATTAAATAAAAAATTTCCCCTTAAGAAAAAACGACCTGAAAAAATTCTTGGGCATTCCTAAAAGTTTGCTGGGCTACCTCCTCTGTGGGCAACCTCTTCACTGCGCTCACTTCCGCCAAAGTACGTTGGACATCTTTCGGCTCGCTGGCCATTCCCTGATAAGTCTCCGGCGCATCTGTCTCCAAGAGAATTCTTTCTAAAGGAGCGGCCCTTATGGCCTGACGGTGCCTTTCACTATAAGCTAAGGCGGGAGTCGCCGATATATAATACCCCCCTGCGATAATCTTGCTTAAGATATCTAAGGGGCCACTGTACCAATGGAAAACAGCCTTCTCTATTTTCCACTCTTTAATTAATTCAAATGTTCTGCCCCAGGCCCGGCGCGCGTGCAGCAGAATGGGCTTCTTCTGTTTAAGAGCTACAGAAAGTATTTCCTCCAGGACTTTTACTTGATAATCTTGCGGAGTTTCTAAGGCAAAGTCAAGCCCAATTTCCCCCAATGCTACACACCCCTCAACTTCTTTTTTAATCAAATCCAAATTTTCTTCTATTTGGCCTGCGGAAATCCGCCAAGGATGGAACCCCAAGGCCGGATAAACAAAATTTGGATATTGCGCAGATAATTCCAAAATTTTTTTATTACTTAAAAAATCCATGCCCACGGCTATGATCGCTTTTACACCTGCTGCTTGGGCTCGCTGGAGAGCTCCGCCTAAATCCTTTAGTTCATCAAGATGGACATGGGTATCGATTATCTGCATAAGCTATGCTTATAAAAAACCCCCAATCTTCTTGGGGAAGTATTGGGGGTTTATTTTTCCAAAATTAATTTTTTCTATTTTGTTAAAGTGTATTCCTCGCCCGGATTCAAAACGATCACTTCCACACCCGGAGCTTCCTGCTTAGCCAGATCCACAAAATCTTTAGCATCTTGGACTAAGATGGGAAAAGTTTTATAATGCATGGGGATTACTTTCCGCGGAGAAATTAACTTCACGGCCCAAGCCGCTTGGCGCGGATCCATGGTAAAGACACTCCCGATAGGGAGCAAAGCCAGATCGACCCGGTAGATTTCTCCGAGTAACTTCATGGTAGCAAAAATACCAGTGTCCCCGGCATGATAAATGGTCGTCCCATCTTCCAATTGTATAATATATCCGCAGGGAGCCCCTGAGGCTGTGGAGTGAAAAGCCTGAGTCATGTTTATGGAAATGCCTTCGTAGGTTAAGTTACCACCAATATTCATTCCGTACCCAAAATAACAGACCTTTTCAGCCGGGATCTGCGCCTCACTTTGCAGCCGGCGCGCCGTCTCTACATTGGCCACTAACAATCCCCCTGTTTTTTTCACTATCTCTGCTGCTTGCCCCACATGGTCAAAATGATCATGCGTAACCAACACCAATGTGGCCTGCTGCACATCATTCAAAGGGCATTTGGAAAGGGGATTCTCCAGCCAAGGGTCTATGTAAATTATCTTTCCCCCGCTGGAGGTAATCTTAAAAGCGGCGTGGGAAATCCATTTGATGACTGTTTTGCCCATATTCACTTACCTCCTCTGTTGATTTAAGGTAATCCGAGAATAGTAATACAGCATACTTGCGGTGTGCCCCCTAAATTATGGGCTAAACCCAACTTGGGGTTCTTAACTTGTCTTGGGCCAGCTTTTCCTTGCAATTGTTTATAAACCTCATAAATCATCCTTAAGCCACTGGCCCCTATGGGGTGCCCGAAAGATTTAAGCCCCCCATCCGTGTTTACTGGTAATTCTCCGCTGAGTTCAAAGACGCCATCATCAATAAATCTCTTTGCTTCACCCCGCGGGCAGAAGCCCAAATCCTCATAGATAATCAATTCGGTGATCGTGAAACAATCATGGACTTCCGCGAGGTCGAGCTCTTTCAAGGGGTCCTTGATCCCAGCTTGCTGGTAAGCACTTTGAGCGGCCGTAACATTTGCTGAAAAACCTAAGTAATCAAACCCAGGCCTAAACTGGGGCCACATGGAAGAAACGGAAAGAGCCAAGGCTTTGACCGGAATATAATCCGGCCTAACTTTTGGGGCTAAATTCTGGCGCGTGATGATCGCCGCGGCTGCTCCATCGGTAGTAGGACAACAGTCAAAAAGCCCCAAAGGCCAGGCTATTATAGGAGCTTTCAAAACTTGCTCAATGGTAATTTCGCGCTGAAAATGGGCCTTAGGGTTCAAGGCTCCATGGCGGTGATTCTTTACGGCAATTTTTGCCAAAGTCTCTTTACCAATGCCATACTTGGCAAAATACCTACTGGCTATAAGAGCAAACGAACCCGGCGCAGTTCGTCCTACCCCCAAGACTGGTCGGGGCATGGAATCAGGAAGGCCTTGCAGCCCAGAATCTTTCAATTTCTCTACCCCCACCGCCAAGACTGTATCATACACCCCCGCGGCCACGGCATAGCAGGCATTGCGAAAAGCTTCCATCCCTGTAGCACAGAAATTTTCTACCCGGGTAATGGGAATGTCGTGGAGCTTGATAATATCGCCCAAAAGAGAGCCACCCGCGCCAGAATAAGCTGTGCCTACCCAGGCTGCTTCAATGGCCTCCGGGCCTACACCCGCATCTGCATACGCTTCATAGACCGCGTCTACCACCATATCCTCTACGCTCCACTCCCAATTCTCGCCGAATTTAGTACAACCCATGCCAATAATAGCAACTTTGTCTTTAATACTCTCAGCCATTTTTTCCGCCTCCTTCCGACCGCACTGGTCGGCACTTCCAAAAATAATTATTTAGACCCCGGGCTTCATGAAGCTTCCGGAAGGTCATTTCTACTGGCATGCCGACTTTTACTTTTTCTGGATCACGGTCTGTCATTTGACAGTAAATACGATACCCCCCTTCGATTTCTACCACCGTCATCACTAAAGGAGGATCGACAACTCCATAAAGGTTATCTTTAGTAAACGTATATACTTCGCCTTTTTTGTCCGCTAATCTAACTTCGGCAAATTGATCTTTAGCCTTACAGCCGAAGCAAACCCGCTGCAACGGATAATGGGGCGTCCCGCACTTCTGGCATTTTCCTCCATAGAGGGCTAATACGGATTTTCTATCGCGCCAGAGAACCGGAAGAGAAGTGTCCGGAGCTGGTCGGCGCGGCGGTTCTTTTTCCACGGTACCTTTAAAGGTTAAATATTTTTCATAATTCTCTAAAGCATTCTTAGAGCTCAAGAAATTCGCCAAGTAGGTCTTCCCGCGAGCTTGTTCGGCCTGCTCTGTGGCTCTCAAAATTAGCAAATCACAGCCATCGCCATAATTGGCCAAAAGAAGCCGATCTCCTCCTTTCGCCTCCTCTAAGGCTGCGGCCAACATAAGAAAAGCTTGGGCCGCTCCCGCATGGCCAATATTGGCGAATAATGGATCTTGAACTTGATTTGGCTTTAAGCCTAATTGTTTGGTCACCTCTTGGAGAGTACGGGCATCCGGCGCTGGGATGATCACTTTGGCAAAGTCCGCTAAAGTCAACTCATACTTTTTCAGTAAACCTTTGATCCCTTCTGTTATCACGCGCGTAAACCCATACAATTTGATGAACCGATCTTCCCATGAATTAATGAATATTTCATCTCCTTGACGCCAGAAATCGATAAAAGGATCGCTGAGCGTATACGCGCCTTCAAAAGTGGCTAAAAGATTTGAGGTGCTTAATAAAACAGCCGCCGAAGCATCACCGCCTAATTGCTCTAACTCTGATCCTGCTCTTCCTAACCGGCAATCAGCAGCTAAAATAAGAGCTTCTTTCATCGCCCCCTGTTGCACTCCATTTAGGGCCGTGAGAAAGGCAGAAGTTCCGCTCCGCAAAGAGTCTGAAAGATCCATCGTAAAAGTTTCCTTGGGCAAATCGAGCACTGCCGATAGAATGCTGGCCGATGATTTTTCCCCGTAAGGAGGAGTGGTGCTGGCAAAAAACAACCCCCTTATTTGGTCTCGTCCCCAATCCCGCACACAATATCTCCCCGCCTCGGCCGCCATGGTCAAGCTATCTTCATCAAAATTGGCCACCGCTTTTTCGCCGCCGATGGATCCCCCTTTCCAGGCCCGCGCTAATTCACTTCGGTTAAGGCGGAAATACGGAACATAAGTAGCTATAGATTTTATGCCGATCATAATTTAACCTCCTTGATCTCCCTGACCAAATTTTTCTATCTTTCCTTTTCGGGCATTTATGGTTAACTCTTCTCTCTTTTCCCTTCTCTTCCTTTTCATTTAAACTGCTTTTTCCGAAGCTTCCCATACTAATTTGAGCAAATCTTCCGGCGTCGTCCCCGTGAATTGATAGTTCGGTTTTTGGTAAACACTTTGGATTCTCTCTAAGATCACTTCTTTTTGCAGATTTAGGCCTTGTAAAGCTTCTTCCACCTCTTCCAAGGCAGTCACGGGCGAACAAAGGAGATTACCGGAGAAAAGGAGATTTCTTATTTTGCCTTCACCCACCAGGACGACTGCTCTAATTAAACCTCCTCGGGGCACCTTCCAGATGGCTTCTCCCCGTTTAACTCCCGGAGGGATGACCCCAAACTTCTTTTTCTCTGTGCGGGCCAGCAGCATCTCTGGTGAATAATTTCGTCGATTTTCTTGCTCGTATTGCATCTCTATTTCACTCAAACGTCCCAACACAAGTTTAACCCCAAAAATCTTCTCCAATCCTTTTTGATAAGCTAATCTAACTTCATCAAGCGGCACTGGTTTACCCAATAATTCCTCCAGAGATATAGCTCTTTCTCCTAAGGTCTTGGCTTCTTTATCTGCAAACTTCTCGGGGGGAATATTTAAAGCTGGATTTATCTGATCAATGGGGGAAGGTTTATAAAGCAAGACGCTCGCCCCACTCCAAACGGAGCGAATAAAACTTCCTCCCATCCAAGATATCTTTTTACCTTTAACTTCCATATCGTTAAATGGGCGGAATTTAGCTTCGATGCCCCAGGTCTGATTAAAAACTTCAGCTAGCGGAGAAATGATCATTTGAAAAACTTCGGCCACCGTAGGCGGCAAAAATTCCTGGCCAATTATTATATAGGCAGCAAACAAACCCGGAAAACCCACATTCACATAATAGGGCTGGAGACGACGGGATACGCCAATGTCATGAGCGCGGCAATATTCTAAATTAATATCTTTTTCAGGGTCTGGATAGAAACCCAAGGAGATACCAATTTTTTTAAAACTACAAAAAGCCACGGTGTCCGGAACATGGCCCTCCAAGCGAGCTCGCTGAATGGCTGGGTTTAAAAAAACAGAATTTTCATTGAGATCAACGTAAAGATCCAATAACCTCCATTCTTTACCCATCGCCCTCCCCCCTTATTTATGATTGCTAATCCACCGCCATTTATAGAGTAATCCTGCTCCTCTTTCGACAATTTTGTTTACAATTTTAGGGGAAAAAAGTCAAGAGAATTCTCTGTTGATCGTCTGTCAGTTTTAATATTTCTCACCAGCAGGAAACAGGCGGGAAGCGGAGAGCCTCTCTCCCTCCCGCCTGAATTACGCTGGGATTTTAAAAAGATCACTTAGAAAATTTTTTTCTTAAATCAGGCGGCCAGATTTATCTTTGACCATCTTAAAAACGTTATCCGCTAACTTTATGATTGGCTAACTTCTCCAAGGCCAGGACCATGGCCGAATGGTCAAGTTGGTCACCCTCTTGAGCGACGACGGCATTGAATAGCTCTTGGGCTATGGCTGTGCTCGGTAAACAGACCCCTAATTGTCGGGCTGCTTGCAAAGCTAAGTTTAAATCTTTGCGATGTAATTGAATGCGGAAGCCGGGTTTAAATGACCTATTAATCATCCTTTCTCCGTGGAGGTCGAGGATTCTGCTCTGGGCAAAACCTCCCAAGAGGGCCTGCCGCACCTTCTGGGGATCAGCGCCGGCCTTGGAAGCAAAGACCAGGGCTTCACTTACGGCTTCTATTGTTAAAGCCACTACGATCTGGTTCGCTACTTTGCAAGTTTGCCCGTCCCCGTGCCCCCCGATATGGACTATGTTCTTGCCCAGTAACTCAAAGATGGGCTTAACTCTTTCAAATATTTCTACTTTTCCCCCTACCATGATAGAAAGAGTGGCATTCTCCGCCCCCACTTGCCCGCCAGAAACAGGGGCATCAAGCATTTCTACCCCTAAATCGGCAAGTTTACGAGCAAATTCTTTGGTGGCCACAGGTGAGATGGAACTCATATCCACTACTATGGAGCCTTTTTTGACGCCGGCAGCTACCCCGGCAGGTCCAAATAATACTTGCTCCACGTCTGGAGTATCAGGAACCATGATGATTATTATTTCAGATCTTTCGGCCACTTCTTTACTGCTCTGGCATCCTCCTGCTCCTTTAGCCACTAATTCTTGGATAGGTGCTGGATTTATGTCGTAGACATAAACTCTATGGCCAGCCTTTACCAAATGCCCCGCCATGGGTTTCCCCATAATCCCCAAACCTATAAACCCTAAATTAGCCATTTCCTTCTCCTTTCTTTTATGCCAAGATTTATTCTTGATTTTTTATCATCCTTAAAAAAACTAAAAGTGCTTTTTTCTTTCCCGCTCTGCTCTCCTTTTTTCTATGTGGTCAGCCTGCGGTAAATTTTAGGAAGTTCTTGGGGAAGAGCATAAATGTCCTCGATAACCAAATACTTGCCAGGGGGGCAAATTTGCCGCAAATAATCGTGCCCAGCTTGGTCGATGGTTAAGCAAAAGGGGAAAATTTTTTTGCTCATTGTTTCTTGGATAGCCTTCATTGTGTCTTGCAAAGCATACTCTTTGCTGCCCCGTTCTTCCCCATAATCATAATCTTGGGGATAACCATCACTGATTAAGATAAGGTTTTTAATTTTTGCTTCTCGCCAGCGGATTTTTTCCGCAGCGTGTCTAATGGCCGTGCCCATCCGCGTCGATCGCTGGGGTCTGATCCCATCTATTCGGCTTTGGATTTCGGCACTGTATTCTTCGTCAAAATCTTTAATGGCAAAAAACTCTACATTCTTCCGCCCATACCCAGAAAAGCCAAAAATAGCATACTCATCTCCGATCTCTTTCAAAGCTTCTGCCATAATTACTAAAGTTTCTTTAGCGATATCTATCACCTTTTTTTCTTTGGCCAAATCCTTAGCGGAATTGTTTGTCTTCTTTTTGGCCCCTTCTTCTGTGGAAGCGCTCATATCTAAGAGAAAGAGCGTGGAGATATCCCGTTCTTTACGTTTCTTCTCCAAATATATCTTCTCCGCATTAGCCATACCGGCTTGCCGATCTATGACCGCTTCAATAAGCGCATCTAAATCTATCTCTTCACCCCTCTCCAAATGATAAATTCTCTGCCATCGCTCGGGCTTGAGCATCTGAAACTGGCGCCGAACTTCTTTGATTAGTTGGGGATAATCTTCGAGTAACTGACTAACAAATTTTGGCGAACCGCCTTCGACCTTCTTTTCTCTTAAAAAACACCACCGCGGGCGATAATCTTTAATTAAATAATCCCATTCATCATAAAAGAATATTTTTTCATCTTCTGATAGCTCGTCCAATAGAAGGGCGGTTTTCTCCGTAGCCCCTTTGGTATTTTCTTTTAATTTTTTTGCTCCATCTTTTGATTTCCAACCATGCACATCCGACAGAAATAACCCTTGAAAATTTTCTTCCTCTGCCGCACCGATATTTGTTACCTCTATCTCTACCCCTTTCCTGAGCAATTCTCGCAATTTTTCCGGAGACAAAGGAAATGCCTTCTCCATCTCCTTAGTTAATCGTTTCATTTGCCCAGAAGAGATCTTACTTTTAAGTAATTCTGGCCGCAATTCGCCCCAATGAGGCAGGGGAACCATCGGTCGATAAGGCTCTTCTCCCGGTATCTTTCGCCACCCTTCTTCATCGCCTCTCCCAGCCTTAAGAGAAGGTAATGAAAAAAGCACCTCTCTTCCGCGTACATTAGGTATCCCTCTTAACCACCGGTAGATCATCACCGTAACCCGGGCTACATCCTCCACGGTTGATCCGGGTAAGAACAAAGGCTTAATCCAAAAGGATAATTCCTCATTTAATGATGGCGGAATACCAGGAATAACCTCTGGCGGTTTTCCTGCGATGCCCAAATGCAAGATAGTTTCCCTTAAAGCCGCTTGCAGGGGTAAAGAAAGGATGGGCGGTCTTTTTTTTAAAGCTGCCCTTAGGTGAAAATCCAGATCGGCCCGCAATCCCCGATATTCCCGGTACAGATATTTGTCTATGCGTAATCCCTCCAGCAGATGAAAGAGGTCGCGAGCTAAATCTTGTTGAGCAAAAAAACTAAAAAATAATTCCAAATTATTGGTGGCTTTGCCTTTTGCGGAGAAGGCCTGGCAGTTAGCCTGCCAGAGCTGCAGGGGAAACAGATCAGCCACTGCTGATAGACGTAAATTAAAAGTTCCCCATTCCATATAGCCGGCCTGGTGAGCGACGGCTAATTTTAAGGCAGCATAATTTTGTTGATGATCAGAAAATTCATTGGTCTTAAGAGGTAAATAAATCTTCTCCCCATCTGTATAAGGAAAAGGATAAGGAGGATCATCAACCCCTGCGGCGTTCCTACTTATTGCATGAATCTGCAGCTCCTTTCCGGCCAGGGCTTGGGCAAAAATTTTTAAAGTCCGCGCCACTTCTTCTAAACAAACAGCGGGATGGTGCTCTTTTATCCTATCCTGAGCGTATTTTGATTCCAGAGCAAAATAAGCTCGAGCTGCCCAAACATTCTGCGGCAGGAGTTTAATACCCTCGGCAAACCAGGTAAATAAATGGGAGCGAGGAATCTCGGCATTAATTTTGACCAAATTGTCAAAGTATCTCAATGAAACTGACCAATCTTTTTGCGCTAATTGCCAACCTAAAATAGAGTAAATTGAGCGGTCATCCTTAGGTAAGCCCGCCAGAACAAGGGGAATTTTTTCCAGGAATGTTAAAAGAGTCTCGCGGGAAGCAGAAGCAAAAATTTCTGCCCAGGCGAGGACAGGCTGGCGGCATTCTTGGTCAACTATTACCATCGTTTGGGGGGCTAAGCCCAAAAATATGACGGCTAATTTACTCGATCTTTCGGCAACTTTTTGGGCCAAATGCCAAAGCTGGTTTCTTTCTTCCTTGGCCAAAAGAGGAAGGGAAGAAATGGCCTTTTGAAAATTTTTCTCTACTTTACCAATATCCCAAACAGCTCTTTCTTTTAGCCCTTGGGCAAGGCTTTGCCATGCTTTGATTTCAAATTCATCCATCATTTTAGCTCAAGAAATTTATGAACGTAAGCATCAAATATTTTGCTTTGTCTTTAAAAAACGCGTCCCTTATAATTTATTCCTCGGGGAAAATAGAATTAACCACCTCTTGAATTCCCATTAACAAATCAGGATCATCGGTCAGAGATTGGCCTACGGCCAACTCACATGCTCGCCGCGCTTTAACTCCCTGACTGATCAGCAATCCAGCATAAATCAAAAGGCGGGTGGATACCCCTTCTTCCAAGCCCTGGCTTTGCAAGTTACGCACTTTTTCCCCTAACTTAGCCAGTTCAATAGCTATTCCCCACTCGACGCCACTTTCTTGGGCAATTATCTTCGCTTCTTTTTCTCGAGGCGGGTAATTAAAATCTATCGCTACAAACCGTTGGCGCGTACTATGTTTCAAGTTTTTTAAAATGCTTTGGTAACCCGGATTATACGATAAAACCAATAAAAAATTTTCATGGGCTTCGATAACCTGCCCGCGCTTTTCTACCGGAAGAAGGCGTCGGTGATCAGCCAGAGGGTGAATTAGGACTGTGGTGTCTTTGCGAGCTTCCACTATCTCATCGAGGTAGCAAATGGCTCCGCTTTTTACGGCGCGCGTTAAAGGCCCATCTATCCAAATAGTCTCCTCTCCTTTTAGCAAATATCTGCCCACTAAATCGGACCCGGTCAAGTCTTCATGGCAGGCTACCGTAATTAGCGGGAGGGTAATCTGCAATTCCTTGGCCAAAAAATAAGTCATATATTCTATGAAGCGCGTTTTACCACAACCAGTAGGTCCTTTTAAGAGCACAGGCAACTTGGCCTTATAGGCCGCTCTAAAAATCTCTACTTCATCACGAATGGGCAGATAATAAGGCTCTTCGGCGATTATATATTCTTCAAAGGATTTCTCTAAGCCTTTTTTCATAAACAAAGATTAACAAAACTTAAGGCCTAATGACAAGCGAAAAGAATACCTGGTGGTCGTCTCCGACACTACCCTCTCCTTCGAGACTATGTCGCCATGGCGACAGAAGTCCAGAGGGTGAGCGGGGATAATCAATGATTGTTCAGTGGTAAATTTTATTGAAGGTTTAGCCAGCTTATTAAGACCAAGATTGCAGCTCGATGATATTTCCTTCAGGATCAGTAAGATAACCCACCGTTACTTTAGCGCCAGGGGCAATAGGCAGAGTTACCATCTCGCCTACAGCCTTTCCGCCGGCAGCGAGAACTTTTTCGCTTTCCCCATATCCGGGAAGTCGCAGATGAACCCCTTTTGCTTTAGCTCCCTTTATTCCTGTTAAAGCCTCAAATCTCTCGCCGGCTAAGTCACGTTCATCTATTATTTTTTAATTAAACCTTTCTTTCCTTATCTTATAATTTTGGGGGCGTCTTATTTCCCGCTCTTCTTTTCTGGATCTTCTCCCTGAAATTATGCCTATCTTTTAGGGTTCAAATTTAAAAGTAATCTCCGCTCATCTGCTAATTCCCTTGCTTTCTTCACCTTCTTTTGATATTGGAAAAATATAGGCTTAATAAACTTTTAAGGAGAAAAAAATGGCATGGCGAAGATTTATAATTGAAGTGGGCATGGGCGTAGATCAACATGGTCAAGATGATACGCGCGCGGCTGAAAAAGCAGTCCAGGATGCCATCCACCGTTCCTGTCTTTGTGGCCTCAGGGAAGTGGTCGGCATTAAAAATCCTCAAGATATTTTAGTAGAAGTTATCATCGCCTGTCCTCACCCGGAATCTGTGGATAGAGAAAGGGTCCTCCAAGTGTTGCCCATTGGCCAAAAGAAAATTGAAGTACGCCCAGGTGGCCTTTTAGGCAAAACTCTATTTGCACCTGAATTTGGAGATAAGACAGAAGAATTAATTGTAGCCAATGCGCTCGTTACTGTATACGTCCCTTAACCAAAAATGTTAGTCAGGAGATAAAAGAAGGATTAGCAAATTTGATGACTGCCCCCAAAGATAAAAATCAAAAAGTTAGCATTATTTTTCAGCCATCGGGAAGAAGAGGTGCAGGGTTTAAAGGCCAAACCATTCTGGAAGCGGCGCAAGAATTGGGGGTGGAGATTTCTTCGATCTGCGGGGGAAAACAAAGTTGTGGTAAATGTCGAGTAAAAGTGGAATGGGGTAAAGTAAACCCATCTGCTTTAACAGAAGAAGAAAGAAAATTTATTGCAGCAGAAGAAGAGGCCGCAGGCTATCGCTTGGCGTGCGCTGCCCAAATTGAAAGTGATACCCTCATCACAGTTCCTGGGGAAAGCTCGGTAAGTCAGCCGCTCATTCTTAAAAACCTAATTAATTTCTCGAGCAAAATTAATCCCGCCGTAAAAAATTATTATATAGAATTGCCCCCCCCTACTTTGGCAGATCCCCGCGGTGATCTGGAACGTTTGCAAGAAAGTTTAAGAAACCATTATGGATTAAAAAATTTATCTATCGACTACTGGGCGCTGCAAAACCTTTCCCTAAACTTACGCCAAGGAAATTGGAAAGTAACTGCCTTGGTCAGCTTAAATCAAGAAATCCTCTCTATCTTGCCTGGAAAAATTGAAGATTATTACGGGATAGCCCTTGATATAGGTACAACCAGCTTGGCTATTTACCTTGGCCATTTGCCAAATGGACAAATCATTGCGGCTAATTCCAGGTTGAATCCTCAGGTTATTTTCGGGGAAGATGTGATGTCCCGCATCCAGTATGCCTTAGAAAAAGGGGGCGCAGGGGTTAAATCCTTAACTAAGAAAGTGCGCGAGGCTGTAAACGAATTAATCAAGGAAATGGCTAAGAGTGTCGCCATTTCTCCTGAGGAAATCATAGAGATGGCGGTGGTGGGCAACACGGCCATGCATCATTTATTTTTAGGCTTAACCCCCCAATATTTAGGGGTAGCCCCTTTTACCCCTACTCTAAATAACGCTCTGTATATCAAAGCTCGAGAATTAGGCCTTATGATGAACCCCGCAGCTAATGTCTATTTCTTGCCCATCGAAGCCGGGTTTGTGGGCGCAGATAATGTGGGCGTGCTCATTTCTCAAGAACCATACCTTCAAGAAGAAATATCGTTGATTATAGATGTGGGCACAAATGGAGAAATTCTTTTGGGCAATAAAAAAAGGATCCTTTCGGCCTCTTGTGCTACTGGACCTGCCTTTGAAGGGGCCCATATTAAATTTGGCATGAGGGCTGCGCCTGGCGCCATTGAAAGAGTGCGCATTGATTCCCAAAATGGCACTATCCAATACCGGGTCATCGGGTCCGAAAAATGGGTCACAGATGGTTCACCCCCCGAAATTAAAGCTCGTGGAATATGCGGCTCTGGAATTATTGAAGCAATTGCGGAAATGCGCCGAGCAGGAATAATAGAAAGAAATGGACGGATAAGCAAAGAGCTACCTTCTCTGCGTCAGCGATTTAATGCCCAAGGTGAATTTATCATTGCCCGCGCCGAAGAGACCGCCTTTAATAAAGATATAACTATTTCTATTGACGATATTCGGGCTGTCCAATTAGCTAAGGGAGCATTGTATGCCGGGGCCAAAATATTAATGAAGGTGTTGGGTATAGAAAAACCAGATAAAGTCATTTTAGCTGGCGGGTTTGGGAGTATTATCGATCCTGAAAAGGCTATGGCCATCGGCATGTTCCCCTCCTGCGCTTTGCCGCAAGTTCGCGCCGTCGGTAACGCCGCCGGTATAGGAGCATGCCTGGCGCTCTTTAACCAGGATAAGAGGGCTGAAGCTGAACGTGCGGCTAAGCAAGTTGAGTATATCGAACTTACTACCCACCCCGATTTTCAGGAGGAATTTATTAAGGCTCTTTCTTTTCCAATTTAATAAAGAGATTAAAAATTTTTATAAGCCCCTCCCTTCTTTTTCTATACTTCTTCTATACTTCTTTTTTAGGTATGATAAAATAATTTGGTCTTTTGATTTTTCTTGACTGTATTTTCATATATTTATACAATCCGCTATGTTTTTACTTCTTGCTTCAGGAGCTCCATTTTTGCCATGAACGGGATATTATAGATAAAATAGCATGCGGCGCTTTGGCTAATAAAAAATTCCTTGAGGAGGTAAACAATGAAAAGATCTATCTGGCTATCAATTTTTATAGGCTTCTTTATTGCTGGGTTGACCTTATCGAATCCAGCAGCTTATGCCCAAAAGAAAGAGGTGATCACATGGACCGGACAAAGTTGCCTACCTCCGGCCATGCCAGTTTCTGTAGCTCTTCAAGATTTGGCTGATCGCATCAAAGTGGCCAGCGGGGGGCGTTTAGATTGGAAGGTAAAGCCGGCCGGCTCCGTCTGCCCGGCCACCAAAGAATGGCAGGCAATAGACAAAGGTGTCTTGGACTTTGCCGCAGGAGCGGCCGCCTACGCCCTTCCAGATATCCCGTTCGGCGGTATTATTACCCAGCGCGTAGGTGCCCTGTTACCTCCCTTGGGCCATATGATGTGGATGGAGATTGAAGGGCGAGAAATGGCCAACAAATGGTACCAAAAATTGGGCCACAAATTCATAGAGATTGGCGGATTCCATGGTCTTCCTGAAGGGTGGATTCACACTGATAAGCCTCTAAAAGGGCCTGAAGATCTCAAAGGATTGAAGATGCGTGCTGCTGGAGATTGCGGTACTGTTTTATCCCGCATGGGGGTCGGTACTGTATTTATGCCCCTGGGGGAAGTTTTTGAAGCTATGAAACGGGGGATTATCGACGCTTATGAATGCAGCTGCCCGGCTTTTGATTGGGATATGAAATTTTACGAAGTAGGCAAATATTACTATTTAAGCCCTACGCGGGCTCCTTGGGAAAATTATCATATCTGGGTGGCTAAAAGTAAGTGGGATAAACTTCCCGAAGATTTGAAAGCCATTGTCCTTAATTGTATTCAGGGAGCTAACATTGCCTACCATGCTCGCTTACTCAAAAAAGATGCGGAAGCAATTAAAGGCTTCAGAGAAAAAGGGGTCATTGTGCAAAAACTTCCGGAATCTATAGATAAAGCCTTTGTTGCTGAGGCAAACAAATACCTTGACGAAATAGCTGCCAAACATGAATCAGTAAGAGAGATTCTTACAGCGCAGAGAAAATTTGAGGCAAATTGGAAGGAACTTTACGGATTGCCTGGAGTCGCTAAATAAATTGGGCGATTGACCATTTCCCTTTAGCAATCAATATTTAGGCGCAAGCAATATTGTCTCTTAAGGGAGACTGCTTGTGCCTAAATTTTTTGCTACCCTTACTTGGGCAAGTAATTTTACTTCTTCTCATCAGGTTGCTAACCCTTCTTTTATTTCCCCATCTCCTCAAATTAAATAAATTAAAAGTGAAACAGAATAATTAAATTTAATTTTTGATCGCCGATTTGTTTTCGGAGCAATTTTTAAATTGCTACTCAGCCGATAGAATATTAATCTTTTCGCCAATCCCACTTGAAGAACCGGCGCCTCAATTTAATAAGGCTCTCTCCCGCCTGAATTAGCCGTTAATTTCAAAATTGATCGACGGCTGGGGTAAAGGGGAAGTTTCTTCTTTCCTTTCCTTCTTGCCAGGGGAGAAAGGCGTGGTGAGGAATTCCGAGATCTCTATAGGAGATCTCTGAAAAACCGCATCTTCTGTCCCTCCCGCGAAAGCGGAAGTCCAGAAATGCCTTGAAAATACTGGATTCCTGTCTGCTTCAGCCTACTTCATGCCTGCTCACCAATGAGGGAATTGCCTCCCTGGGGGCTTTTCAGAGATCTTGATATTTTATCTTGACATCCCCAAGGAAGGCTATAAAATAAATGGCGTGTTTTTCCAGAGGGAAAGGAGGATTTTTATTTATGCCCATAACTATAGTCAAAGAATTCTGCAAAGGCTGCGGTTTCTGTATCGCCAATTGCCCCCAAAAAGTTTATGAACTTTCTGAGGAAATGAATAAAAAGGGATACCGCCTCCCGCGGGCAGTCCGCGAAGAGGATTGCACCGAGTGCGGGATTTGTGATCTTTACTGTCCTGATTTTGCTATAATTCTGGAAAAAACCAAAAACAAAAAAATGAGAAAGGAGAAGATCTAATGGCCTCCGGAGTAAAACCGGGAAGATATTTTGTGCAGGGGGACGAGGCGATTGCCGAAGGAGCGATCGCTGCGGGCTGCCGCTTTTTTGCCGGCTACCCAATTACCCCCTCCTCCGAAACTTCCGAAGCTATGGCCCGCCGTTTACCAGAAGTGGGCGGAATTTGCCTGCAGATGGAAGACGAATTGGCTTCCATCCACGCCGTAGGAGCAGCTTCTGTCGGTGGCCTCAAGGCCATGACCATTTCTTCTGGTCCTGGAATTAGCCTTAAATTGGAGGGGTTGGGCTGGGGGATTAAAAATGAAATCCCCTATGTGGTGGTAGATGTGCAGAGAGCAGGGCCAAGCAACGGCGTGGCTACCAGAGTTGGCCAAGGAGATTTTTATACGGTCCGTTACGGATCAGCAGGAGGGAACAGCGCTTTAATCGCCCTTTCGCCCAAATCCACCCAAGAAGCATTTGACCTCACTATAGAATGTTTCAATCTGGCTGAAATTTTCCGCTGTCCAGTATTTTTGCTTACAGATGAAACAGTGGGGCATACCCGAGAATTATTAGTCATCCCCGAAGAATCGGAACTTAAAATTGTCCCGCGGCGCAAGCCTACTGTTCCTCCAGAAGAATTTCTGATGTACCCTTTGGATAATCCCACGGTCATTAATTATCCTTTTCCTAATATTGGCGAAGGATATGGCATTTGTGTCTCCCCTTATACCCACACTTCCAAGGGCTATGCCAGCACGGCTCAAGAAATTCAGGAAAAAATGGCCAAGCGTCTGGTTTTAAAAGTCACCGCTAACTTGGATAAATTAGTACGCGTGGAAAGGCAAAAAATGGAAGACGCCGAATTCGCCGTCATAGCTTACGGAGGAAATGCCCGCCCGGCCATGGCTGCGGTGGAGATGGCCCGGGAAAAAGGCTTAAAAGTCGGCTTTTTCCGGCCGATAATAGTCTGGCCTTTCCCTGATGAAGAAGTCCTTAAAGTAGCGGAAAAAGTTAAGAAGATTTTAGTGTGCGAATTGAACATAGACGGACAACTTTCCCGAGAAGTGGCGCGGGCGGCTAAAGGCCAAGCTGAAGTTTATCATTTGGGATCCGGGGGAGTCGAACCTCATTTGCCCGCCCAAATATTCAACGAAATAAGGAGGCTTTATTCATGAGTGCTCTTGGAGAAAATAAAGAAAAGTTGCATCCTTTGGTAGCTAAGTATCTCCGGCGGGAACGTATGCCCCATATGGCTTGCCCAGGATGTGGCATCGGCCAGGTAGTGCATGCGACTTTATTAGCCATTGATGACCTCGGTTTAACTCCCAAAGACACAGTTTGGGTGCAAGGAGTTGGCTGTAGTAGCCGGATTACCTATTCTACCTGGATAGGAGATAATATAGACGCTCATCATGGTCGTATATTTGCCGTCGCCACCGGCTTAAAAATGGCCCGTCCAGATATGAATTTTATCCTCTTCACCGGCGACGGCGACTGCGGGGCTATTGGGGGCAACCACTTTATTCATGCCTGCCGGCGAAACCTGGATGTTACGGCAATTCTCTTTAATAATGGAATCTATGGGATGACCGGTGGGCAAGTGGCCCCCACTTCTCCGTTAGGAGCAACAACCACGACCACGCCATACGGCAATATTGAAGACCCATTCGACATGTGTCAAATGGCCATTGCTGCGGGAGCAAGCTACGTAGCTCGGTGGCGCTCTACCGATGTTAAGTCTATTGCCAATTCTATAAAGAAAGGAATCCAAACCAAAGGCTTAGCCTTCATCGAAGTCCTGCTGCAATGCCCAACTAATTTCGGACGTTATGTCTTGAAAACGAGTAATCCCCAAGAAGTAATTAAATGGATTAAGGAGCATACGGTTACTCAACAAAAAGCCAAAGAATTATCTCCCCCCGAATTAGTCGGTAAATACGTCATTGGCGAATTTATCCATCGGCCGGAACGGACAGGCATTGTCGCCCGGTATCAAGAGTTCTTAAAAAAATACATGAAGGAGTAAGCGATGGCGAGGAAAGAATTTAGGTTTGCTGGTTTCGGAGGACAAGGATTGCTTTTAGCTGGCATAATTTTAGGGAGAACTGCGGCCATATACGCTGGAAAACACGCCGCGCAAACCCAATCATATGGGACGGAAGCGAGAGGAGGAGCAAGTCAATGTAATGTGGTTATCGCCGACGAGGAAATCACTTATGTGGGCGTGGTCAATCCCGATGTCTTTGTCGTGATGTCCCAGGAAGCTTACGATAAACTCATCGGGGAAGTTAAAAAGGGAGGTTTAGTTTTTTTTGACGCTGATCTCGTCAAAATTAAAAAGGACTTACCTTTGCAACAAATACCTATTCCAGCCACCAAAGCCGCGACAGAACTGGGAAGGACGATGGTGGCCAATGTGGTCATGCTGGGAGCGCTGATCGAGGGAACAAAAATTATTGAGGTTGACTTGGTAAAAAGCTGCTTGCGGGAAAGCGTTCCGGCAGGCACAGAAGAGTTGAACCTCAAGGCTTTCGATAGGGGTCGGTCTTTGTATCAAAAAGTCACACCAGAGAGTGGTCTAGCAGCAGTAAATAAAAATTAAAAAGGAGGGCCCATGGCAAATTTTATGGGTTATGCCCGCCCGCACGGGCGTGTAGGGACAAGAAATTATTTAGCCATTATTCCTACTGTGTTTTGTGCCAATGAGGTAGCCTTCCAGATCGCCCGGCAATTTCCGAATGCCCGGCCCATTCTCCACCACCAGGGATGTGCCCAATTAAAACCAGATGTGGAACAAGTGACCCGCACTTTAATCGGCCTGGGCACCAACCCCAATGTGGGCGGAGTCTTAATTGTCAGCTTGGGATGTGAGAGTGTATCTCTGGCTACCGTTTATCAAGGTTTGAAAAAGAGAGGCCAGGAAGTAGCCCACCTTACCATCCAATCCTTAGGGGGCATGAAGAATTCTATTAAAAAAGGAATTGATTTAGCGGCTAAAATTAATAAAAAACTGAAAGAGATGAAAAGAAAACCTTTTCCCCTCAGCCGTTTGGTTTTGGGGATCAAGTGCGGTTCTTCAGATGCCTCTTCTGGTTTAGTGAGCAATCCCGCGGTGGGATTGGTGGCTGATGAAATAATTCTCCAAGGCGGCACGGTAATCTTCGGCGAAACCACGGAATTTTTGGGCGCCGAGCATCTTTTAGCCCGGCGCGCAATTAATGAGGAAGTAGCCAACAAAATCTTTTTTATTGTGGAAAGAATGGAAAATAGAGTAAAAGCTTTGGGCGTCGACCTGCGGGGTGCGCAACCGACACCCGGGAATATGCGCGGGGGCCTCACCACTATCGAAGAAAAATCTCTGGGAGCCATATGTAAATCAGGGTCGCGGCCGATAAACGGCGTCTTAGAGTACGGGGAAGTGGCTCCACCCCAGGGTCTTTACATCCTTGATTCACCAGGAAAAGAAGCAGAAATTATGACCGGCTTGGCCGCGGCGGGAGCAAATATAATTGTTTTTTCTACCGGAGGAGGCGCCCCTCAGGGCTTCCCCTTGGTGCCGGTGATTAAAGTTGCTGGCAACCCCCAGAAGTGTGTTGCTATGCAGGAACATATAGATGTAGACGCCAGCGGCGTTCTCGCCGGGACTTTATCTTTAGAAGATGTTAAAGAAAAGATCATGACTAAAATTATAAAAGTAAGTGGCGGCCAAAAGGTGCAAGCAGAAAAGTTGAAATATGATCAAACTGCGGAAATTTACATTACGGGCCCAACTGTATAAGAGAAAGCAAATTTATGCTCCTTTTTCAGGAAAAGAAACACTTTTTAACCATAACGATTAATCGCCCAGAGGCTCTAAATACGCTCACCCCAGACCTAATTAAGCAATTGACCACGGCTATAAACGGATGGAGCCAGAAAGCCAACATCCGCGTAATAGTTATTACTGGTGCCGGGGAACGAGCCTTTGTTGGTGGAGTGGATGTGCGCTTTATGAAAGACCTCGATCCTGAAGGAGCTGAGCAATTTATAACCAACCTGCACCAATGTTTCTTGGCCATTAGAGAATCACCCAAGATAATTATAGCCTCCATCAACGGCTATGCCCTCGGCGGCGGATTAGAACTCGCTGCCTCTTGCGATCTGCGCCTTGCTTCTAACCGGGCCCGTTTCGGCATGCCCGAAGTCAAAGTGGGTATCCCCTCCGTAATTGAGAGTGCCCTTCTTCCCCGGTTAATCGGTTTAGGCCAAGCAGCCGAATTAGTTTACACGGGGAAAATGATCGACGCTCAGGAAGCGTGGCGGATCGGCTTAGTAAATAAAGTTGTCCCTCATGAAGAATTAGAAGCGGCTACCCAACAGTTAGTAAGGGAAATTCTCCAAAATGCCCCTACCGCTTTAATTATCCAAAAAAGGTTGATCGCCCAATGGATGGAACAGCCCCTCAGCCGAGGGATTGCCGCAGGAATCAAAGCCTTTAAAGAAAGCTATAGAACCAATGAGCCTCGCGCAGGCATGGAAGCTTTCTTAGAAAAGAGAAAACCCTCTTACGCCATAAAAGAGGATTAATAAAAAAAGGAGGAGAGGACTATGCCTAAGAAATCAGTATTTTTACTTTTGGCGACGATTATCTTATGGTCAACTTCCCTTTTAGCTGCGGAAATTGGCCAAGGAGTCCAAGTCACTTTTTTAGGGCACGCTGCTTTTAAACTCATTTCTCCTCAGGGGGTAGTAGTTTTCATCGATCCCTTCTTAAAGAACAACCCGAAAACCCCCGCCGCTATGAAAGAAGTAGAAAAGGCGGATCTTATCTTAGTAACCCATGGCCATGGCGATCATTTAGGCGATGCTATTTCTATTGCGCAAAAAACAAACGCTACCGTAATAGGTATAGCTGAGCTTGCCGGATATATAGGCAAAAAAGGTGTTAAGAATATCGTCCGCATGAACAAAGGAGGAAGTTATACATTTAAAGGAATCCGCGTTACCATGGTTAATGCCCAACATAGTTCTTCAACCACGGAGGGTGATCAAATTATTTACACGGGTGAGCCAACAGGTTTTATAATTCGTTTTGAAAATGGATTCACCGTTTATCATGCCGGTGACACCGCGGTAATGTCCGATATGAAAATATTTGGGGATATATATAAGCCCCACTTAGCTCTCCTACCCATTGGTAGCCATTTTACCATGGACCCCCAAGAAGCTGCTTATGCTTGTAAACTTTTACGGCCTAAATATGTAATTCCCATGCATTATGGCACTTGGCCGCTCCTTTCCGGCCGAGCTGAGGAATTTGCGCAACTGTTGAAAGACCAGCCGGAAGTTAAAGTAATCATCTTGGCTCCTGGGGAATCTATCAAATAAAAAAAGAGGTAAATATGTACGGATATACAGGCAGAATTCTTTATATTGATTTAAGTACTCAAAAATTTTATAGCGAAAGTTTTGATGAAAATTTGGCTCGCCAATTTTTGGGCGGAAATGGGTTGGCTGTTAAAATACTCTATGACCGTCTTTCTCCGGGCGTTGATCCCTTCTCTCCCCAAAACATCATAGTTTTTGCCGTAGGCCCCATCACTGATACCCCTCTGCCAAGTACCAGCCGGGGTTATGTAGCCACTAAGTCTCCTCTAACCAATCTTTTTTTTGATTCCACTTTCGGCGGCCGGTTTGCTATTACTCAAAAAAGAACCGGCTTTGAAGCCATCGTCATTTCCGGGAAAGCTTCCCAACCCACCTATCTCCTGATAGATGAAGAAGGGGCGAAATTTAAGCCAGCTTCCACCCTTTGGGGAAAGCTAACTAAAGAAACATGGTCAGCTATTCAGGCAGCCGAGGGGGAAGATGCCGATGTAGTCGCTATCGGACCAGCAGGGGAAAAATTAGTTCGCTTTGCCTCGCTTACCCACTACTGGCGTGGGCGAGAAGGAGTAGCTGGCCGCGGCGGTATAGGAGCCGTCTTAGGTTCTAAAAATCTCAAAGCGGTAGTAGTCAAAGGAAAGCGGAAGACAGAGGTGGCCAACCCCCAAAGTTTGCAAGACCTAATCGCCTCCCGCAAAGATTTCTTGGAAAAGGGAACGGCTGGTTTAAAAAACTTAGGAACGCCCGTATTAGTAAACATGATTAATACGATTGGCGGATTGGGCGTGCGCAATGCCCAACAGGAATACAGTTCTCGGGCCATAGAGATCAGCGGGGAAAGAATAAAAGAACTTTATTTTGCCCAGCATGATACGTGTTTTGGATGTCCCATCGCCTGTGGTAAAACACTGCAACTACCCGTCGAGGCGGGAAGTCTCCGTTGGAAAATGCCTGAATATGAGACTCTTTACGCCTTGGGCTCAATGTTGGAAATTTGGGATCCGCTTCCCTTACTTAAGCTTAATTATCTTTGTGATCAATGGGGATTGGATACCATCAGTATGGGCGTAACTATTTCCTTTGCTCTGGAATGTTTTGAGAAAGGTTTGTTGACTCCTCAGGACGTCGGCGGTAAAATTAGGCGCTTTGGAGACGCCCCCTTAATCCTGGAATTAGTTGAAGAAACTGCTCAGCGAAAAGGATGGGGAGATCTCTTGGCCGAAGGCTCTTATCGCTTGGCGGAACGTTTAGGAAAGAAAGCGGCAGAATTTTTATATTGTGTAAAAAAATTAGAAATTGCCGGTCACTCGGCCCGGGCCCTGAAAGGGATGTCTATTGGTTACGCCACGGCTACCAGAGGAGGTAGTCACCATGATGCTCGGCCGACCCTGCAATACGCCGGGGAATTTGACCGAACCAAAATGACCCATCAGCCCCTTTTCGCTGTGCGTACTCAAAATTTCAGCGCTTTTGACGACTCCCTCACGCAGTGTCGCTTCGCCAGCGAGCGCGGGTTTGGAGGTTTAATTAATGACCATTATGTAGCGATGGTGCAGGCGGTTACTGGCTGGGATGTAAACTTGGACGAGCTGGAACGGATAGGAGAGCGAGTCTATAATCTGGAAAGAGCTTTTAACTGCCGGGAGGGTATTTCCCGCAAAGATGACCAACTTCCTTTCCGCGTCCAAAATGAACCTATTCCTTCTGGTCCTTCCCAAGGAATGTACTGCCCTCCAGAAGATTTAGAGAAGATGCTTGATGAGTATTATCATCTGCGGGGCTGGGATAGCCAGGGAATTCCATCTCCGGAACGTCTGCAACTCTTGGGTCTGGAGGAAGTGGCCAAAGATTTAAAACAAATTGTTTCCCGCAAATAAGGTTAAGGACAAAATTACCATTAATACTCCTGCGGGTAAAAGGAGCAGATGCAGAGCTACGTGGATAAAACTTGACAAAAGTTAACCAAAATAAGTTATATTTTAATAAAGAAAAAAATTTGGTTAGGTGGTGATTTTTAGCGAAATGAATTCTCTTAAGACCAATAAGATAATGACTGCTGCCGAAGCTGTGCGCCGCTTTGTATTCGATGGAGCCATCATAGGCATGGGCGGTCAAACCATCGGGCGATGCGCCATGGCCTTTATCCATGAAATAGTGCGGCAAAAGAAAAAGGATCTTACCTTAGTTGGTTGCAATTTGGGCATGAACATGGACATCTTGGTCGGCGCCGGCTTAGTCAAAAGGACGGAATGTGGCACGGGCAATCTGGAACGCTTCGGGACAGCTTTTTCCTGGCGTCGGGCAGTGGAAGGGGGATCTGTGGAAAACGAAGACTATAGCCATCTGGCCATGGTCACTCGTTTTCTGGCCGGAGAGATGGGAGTACCTTTTATGCCCATTCGCTCATTATTGGGAACTGACATCTTGGCGAAAAAATCTGCCGGCACCGGTAAGAAATATGAAATTATCCCCAACCCTTGGGATCCCCAAGATCGGGTAGTCCTCCTTCCTGCTCTCCAGCCAGATGTTTCTATTATGCATGTACAAAAGGCAGACGAAGAAGGGAATTTAATTATTGAAGGGTTTTTAACCCATGAACCGGAGATGATCCGTGCTTCTAAAGCCGTAATTGTCTCTTGCGAAGAAATTATTCCCGCGGAAGAAGTTCGCCGTTATCCGGAGAGAACGACGATTCCTTACGTTTATGTCCATGCCCTTGTTCTGCAGCCCTGGGGGGCTCATCCAACTTCGGTCTATCGCTATTACATGCATGATATTGACCATCTTCGGGAATATCAGCGTTGCGCCCGGGAAGGGGGAGCTGCTTATGCCGATTATCTGGATAAATACATTTACTCTTGCGCCAATTTTGAGGAGTATTTAGAGAAAGTTGGGGGCTGGCGAAAATACCAAAAGCTAAGACAAGAAATGATGAAAATGGTTTAACGGAGGAGGTTTATCTGTGGCTATAAACTATAAACCTGATGAGCTAATGATTATCGAATCTGCTCGCCATATTAATGATGGAGAAATTGTCTTCGCCGGTACAGGATTACCTTTAGTAGCCGCTATGTACGCCCAAAAGACCCACGCTCCGCATATGTGTTTTGTCATAGAAACGGGACCAATTGCCCCCCAAGTTCTTCCTGTGCCCACCTCGGTATCCGACCCCAAAGGCATGCATCGAGCGGCGAAATTAGGCACTCTGCGGGAAGTCCTGGGCTGTCTTTTGCAAAGGGGCCTGGTGGACGTTGGTTTCTTGGGTGGGGCTCAAATTGACCAATTTGCCAACATAAACAGCACGGTTATCGGCGATTATCAACGCCCCAAGATTAGATTTCCGGGAAGCGGGGGCGCTAATGATATTGCCTCCCATGCTAAAAGAATATTGATTATCTGCCGCCACGAGAAGCGTCGGTTTCCCGAAAAATGCGCTTATATAACCAGCCCTGGTTATTTATCTGGGCCGGAGGGCCGAAAAGAAGCTGGCTTAAAAAATGCTTACCCGGATATAACTGTGGTTACGGATTTGGCCGTCATGGCTGTAGATAAAAAAACTGGCAAGTTACAAGTTATAAAATTAATGCCCGGAGTGACTTTAGAACGGGTGCAAGAGAACACGGGCTTCCCCGTAAACTCGCTACCTAATCTATCCAATGTAGCCTTACCTACTGAGGAAGATTTACGAATTCTCCGCGAAGAAGTAGACCCTGATGGAGAATATTTGGGAAAGGAAGACTAAATAATGCCTGAAAGAAAGAAGATTGTTATTGCCGAAGATATTGAGGGCGCGGGAATAGAAAGTTTAAAAGGCAAATATCAGGTCAAGGCCGATCCGGACCTATGGAAAAAAATTCCCGAACTTAAAAAGACTTTGATCGATGCCGCAGGTCTTATAGTTCGCAACATGACCAAAGTAAACGCTGAGCTCCTCCAGGAAGCTAAAATCTTAAAAGTTATCGGCCGGGCTGGGGCTGGTTTTGACAATATTGATGTCTCCGCAGCTTCGCAGCAAGGAATTGTTGTCTGCTACAGTCCTGAAGAAAACGCCGTCTCGGTAGCCGAACATGTCTTCGGTCTTATTCTGGCTTTAGCCCGCAAGATCCCGGCGGCCGATCGCTCAGTAAAAAATGGCGGTTGGGAAAGGAAAAAATATCACGGATATGAATTAATGGGTAAAACCTTAGGCATCTTGGGATTAGGAAAAATAGGTTTTCGGGTGGCCTTGAGAGCCAAGGCTTTTGGGCTGCGCCTTTTGGCCCACGATGCTTATTTATCTAACACTAGCTTGCCCGTCACTGAATCGGGGGCTAAACTCGTCTCTTTGGACGAGCTTTTGGCTCAAGCGGACTTTTTAACTATTCATCTTCCCCTTACCAAAGAAACTAAAGGTCTGCTTAATCGCCAGGCTTTTCAAAAAATGAAACCAACTTCTTTTTTAATAAATACCTCCCGGGGCGAAGTGCTAGTCGAAGAAGATTTGTACCAAGCCTTAAAAGAGGGGAAAATTGCTGGAGCTGCCCTCGATGTGCGGGGGGAAGAACCGCCGCCTAAAGGGAGTCCTCTGCATGAATTGGAAAATGTAATCTTGACCCCCCATACCGCGGGATTAACTTACGAAGCTCAAGAAAAAGTAGTGGCGGCGGTGGCTGAAGACGTTGATCGGGTGCTCAGTGGCCAACCAGCTTTGCGCTTTGTAAATTTTCCCCTTCCCCGATGAAATACAAAAGTCATAGGAATTAAAGAGGAATAAGGGAAGATGGGAATGATGGAATGAAGGAATGATGGAATGATGGAATATTGGAATAATGGAAATAATGGAATAATGGAATAATGGAATATTGGAATATTGGGTAAAAAAGAAAGGAAGAAAAATGGCAAAGAAATATGTTTATTTTTTCGGTGCTGGTAAAGCTGAAGGCAATAGTAAAATGAGAGATTTATTGGGAGGAAAGGGATGCGATTTGGCTGAGATGACCAATCTCAAAATCCCTGTCCCTCCGGGCTTTACCATCACCACAGAAGTTTGTACCGCCTACTATAAAAATAAGAAGAAATATCCCCCAGGATTGAAAGAGCAGGTAGAAAAAGGTTTGCGCCAAATAGAAAAAGTAATGGGGGCTAAATTTGGCGATCCCCAGAACCCCCTGCTTCTTTCCGTAAGGTCAGGGGCTAGAGTTTCCATGCCCGGCATGATGGATACGATTCTCAATTTAGGCCTTAATGACCAAACTGTGCAAGGCTTGATCGCCAACTCCAGAGACGAACGCTTTGCTTATGATTCTTACCGGCGTTTTATCCAAATGTACAGCGACGTGGTCTTGGGAGTTAGCCGGGATAAGCTGGAAGAGAAAATTAATGAAAAGAAAAAACAAAAAGGGGTCGCCTTAGATATAGAGCTATCTGCTGCTGATTGGAAAGAATTAGTGGCCGAGTTTAAGGAAATCGTGAAACAAGATACCGGAAAAAGCTTTCCGGAGGATCCGCAAAAACAACTCTGGGGAGCTATTAGCGCCGTCTTCGAATCATGGAATAATCCCCGGGCCATCACTTATCGAAAATTAAATAAAATTCCCGACGATTGGGGCACGGCCGTAAATGTGCAAGCGATGGTCTTCGGCAACATGGGGGGAGAAAGCGCTACAGGCGTAGCTTTTACTCGTGATCCAGCCACCGGGGAAAAAGTATTCTTTGGCGAATTCTTACCCAATGCCCAAGGCGAGGACGTAGTTGCGGGGATTCGTACGCCCCAGCCGATTAATTTGGCCCGCAAGACCGATCCGACGTTGGTCTCCATGGAAGAATTACTGCCGAAAGCTTATAAGGAACTGGTGCAGATTAAGGACAGATTAGAAAAGCATTTTAAAGATATGCAGGACATCGAGTTTACTGTTCAGCAGGGTAAACTCTGGATGCTCCAGACCCGCACGGGTAAACGCACTGCTTTTGCTGCTTTGCGTATCGCCGTAGATATGGTAGAGGAAAAATTAATTGATAAAAAAACGGCCCTGCAGCGCCTTGACCCAGATTCTTTAAACCAGCTTTTGGCACCGATCTTCGATCCGCAGGCTAAAAAAGAAGCCATTAAAGCGGGACGATATTTAGCGCGGGGATTAAATGCTGGACCAGGAGCGGCCTGTGGTCGGGCTGTATTCAACCCGGAACGGGCCATGGAATTGAAGAAGCAAGGAGAAAAAAGTATTCTGGTGCGTATCGAAACCTCTCCAGAAGATATTCACGGCATGAATGCGGCTGAAGGAATTTTAACTTCGCGGGGCGGCATGACTTCTCATGCTGCCTTAGTTGCCCGAGGCATGGGCAAACCCTGTATTGTGGGGTGTGGAGCTCTCAACATTGATTATGCGACTGCTTCCATGGAAGTTAATGGTCGCGTCATCAAAGAAGGGGATTTCATTTCTATTGACGGCACAACGGGCGAAGTTCTGGAAGGCCAAATTCCGACCAGCTCTTCGGAAATAGTGCAAGTGCTTATCGAAAAAAAGATTGCTCCCCAAGACTCCCTTCTTTACCAACAATTTGCCAAATTAATGTCCTGGGCTGACGAAGTAGCTGATCTGGGGGTGCGCACTAACGCCGATACGCCGCGGGATGCTACGGCTGCCCGACAGTTCGGGGCTACGGGAATCGGACTTTGCCGTACCGAGCATATGTTTTTTGAAAAAGAACGGATTGCCGCCGTGCGCGAAATGATCTTGGCTGATACAGCCGAAGAACGGCGCCGCGCTTTGGCTAAAATTCTACCTATGCAAAAGAATGACTTCGTAGCCATCTTCGAAGCCATGGACGGTTTCCCAGTCATTATTCGCACTTTGGATCCACCCCTCCATGAATTTCTCCCCCATACTGATCGGGAGATTGAAGAGTTAGCCCAGGAAATGGGGGTAGAATTTAAAAAGTTGAAAGAAAGGGCGGAAAGCTTAAAAGAGGCGAATCCCATGCTGGGACACCGGGGATGTCGTCTGGGCATTAGCCATCCGGAAATTACGGAGATGCAAGCGCGCGCTATCTTCGAAGCCGCCTGCGAAGTAGCTCAAAAAGGGATAAAGGTAATCCCCGAAGTGATGATTCCTTTGGTAGGGCATGTAAATGAACTGCGGACGCAAAGGGCGATCGTGGATCGAGTAGCCAAGGAAGTAATGGCCCTAACCAAGACCAAAATAAAATACATGGTGGGAACGATGATTGAACTACCTCGGGCCGCTATTACGGCAAACCAAATAGCTACCGTCGCTGATTTCTTTTCTTACGGTACTAACGATCTTACCCAAACGGTCTTCGGCCTTTCTCGAGATGATGCCGGCAAATTTCTTCCTTTTTATCGGGAAATAGGTATTTTAGACTTTGATCCTTTCGTCTCTATCGACCGGGAAGGCGTGGGCGAAGCCATGCGTTTAGGGGTCGAAAAAGGGCGTAAAGCTAATCCCAAATTAGAAGTAGGCATCTGTGGCGAACACGGTGGTGACCCTTCTTCCATTGAATTCTGTCAGATAATTGGCTTGGATTATGTCTCTTGTTCACCTTACCGTGTGCCCATCGCCCGTTTGGCTGCCGCCCAAGCTGCTTTGAAATATCCCCGGCGCAAAAAGAAATAAAAAAGAGGTGCTTATGTATAAAAGAGCGGTAAAAATTCTGGAGGCCAGAATTGGCCTAATCTCCAACAATGAAAAGCTAATAACTGAACCGAGGTATTTTGAAGGTCAAGTAATGGAATCTCTCCTCACGGATATCCATTCCATTCAATCAATCCCTTATACACATGATTTGGATGCTTATTTTGTGGTCATAGATGATCCCCAGCTCGAGCCCCAAGTAAAGATTACCGAAAAGGTTTGCTACTGCACCGGAGACTTTACGCGCTACGAAAAAGAATGTTCGGACAACCGCTACTCCCTTTTCGGCAACTTAGGCCTCTTCTTCAAATATCTCCTCGTTACCTTAGAAAGGTATCACCATATCTACAGCTTCCACGCCAGCTCTATGTTCAGTCCCCGCCGTAATACGCTTTTGCTCGTCGTTGGCGGTGCAGGAGCAGGGAAAACTGTTTTCTTGCTCAAAGGATTAGAGGATGACTGGAGAATCTTTAGTACGGAGATGACCCATTTCCGTTTCACGGAAAAAGGTTATGAATTTTATATGGGCTCTCTTTATGACAATATCCGCTTGGGCAATTTGATCTATGATTTTCCGCGCGCTAAAGAGAAATTGAAAGTGGAAATACCTGCCGGGGTGACGGATATTTGGGGGCACAAAATTGCTATCGATATGGGTCATATAGCCGCTGAACCTCGCTATCTTAACCCCCAAGTGACCATCATCGATGCGCGGATCGAATCCGGGAGAGAAACTCCCATTGTCAAGACGATTACCCGTCCAGAAAAAATTGTTAAGATCCTCTTTGACAACGCCACTGAAAAACTTGGTCCTACTCTCATTTTTTATGATAAAATCCCCGTAGAGAGCTTCGATACCCCGGAATTAATGCGCAAACGTTTGCAAGTGATGTACCGCTTTGTAAAAGAAGTCAAAATAAACACGGTCAAGTCAGTCTTGGCTGGAGCAAAAAACTGCATGGAGGGAATTTAAAATGAGCGTAAAAGCATTTGATGGCGTATTTGAAATGCCTCTTCCCGGACGGACGGTTAAACCCCGGAAAGAAGGTGTAACCATGATCATCGATAAAGGCTTGGGATTATCAGCCACTCAAGACCTGCTGGAGTCGGCAGCCGATGCCATAGACTTTATCAAATTGACTTTCGGAACGAGCGCCTTTTTGGACATCGATTATCTCATAGAAAAAGTGGAGCTGGTCAAAGATTACGATATCTGGATTTGTCCGGGCGGAACTTTTCTGGAAGTTTCCGTTTGGCAAGGCGCTTACCCCAAATATCTCAAGCGCTGCAAAGAGATTGGTTTCAATGCTATCGAAGTCTCGGATGGAACAATCGAAATCGATATGCAGACCAGGGCCGATTGTATCAAGCGCGCCGTAGATATGGGATTTATGGTTGTTTCCGAAGTAGGCAAGAAAGATCCAGATGAGAAAGTGGCCACGGCGAAACTGCATGAAGAAATTGCTGCTGATTTGCGCAACGGAGCTTTTAAAGTAATCGTGGAAGCCCGGGAAGCTGGCAAAGGTGTGGGTATCTACGATAAAGACGGAAAGCCCAAAGATGACGAAGTGGAAGCGATTATCAAAGGAGTAGATGATATTACCAAATTAGAATGGGAAGCTCCCATCAAGAATCAGCAACAGTTTTTGATCTTGCGCTTTGGGCCTAATGTGAACTTGGGGAATATACCTCCCGAAGATATCTTGGCTCTGGAAGCTTTGCGCAATGGTCTGCGCGGCGACACTTTGAAGCGCGCTTGGTTGGCCAATAAAGATTACAAAAAATAGAATATTCCTGGACGCAGATTAGCCCAGATTTTTGCGAAAAAAATCATAAAGCCTAATTCTGCGTCCTTTATTAAACCATTCTATAAAAAGGACATATTTATGCCCAAAACTTTATCGCAAGCTGAGCCAGGGGAAAAATTCATCACTCCCGCCAAAATCATTACCCAAACCGACGAAGAACTTTTCTGTGTAACCACAGAAAATAAATTAGCCATATTTCTTGCGGATGCTGCCGCCCAAGCCAAAGGATGGGATAAACGCATTGTGCCTGGCGCTCTAACTTTTTCTGTTTCCATTGGCCTCATGGAATCCTCAGGTATATTAGATGATGTTTTGGCTTTTTTGGGAACTGATGAACTGCGCTTCATAGCCCCCGTTTACCTAGAAGATACGCTCCACGTAGAAGTAGAACTTTTAGAGAAACGCCTAACTAAAGCCGGTGATCGCGGGACAGTTAGGTACCGCTGGCAAACTATTAATCAAAACGGGAAAGAAGTAGCTCGGGGCATTAATACTTGCATGTTTAAAGTGGGCTTTTTGACTCCATCCTAATCTTGCTTATAGGAAACCCTGTTGGTCTTTGGGCACCCTATCCGGCCTTCCCCTTCGGGGAAAGGTCGGGGTGAATGGCAATAAAAATACAAATCATGGAGGAAAAAATTATGCTGAAAAAATTATGCTTAGGCCTGTTTTTATGTTTGTTTATTTTTTCTTTAATTTCCCCTCTTCCGGCCCAGGAAAAATACCCGAACCGACCAATTGACTTTATCTGCACTTGGGGTGTAGGGGGTGGAGCTGACCAGATGGCGCGCACTTTGAGCCATCTAACAGAAAAGATTTTGGGTGTGGCCCTGCCTGTTTCTAATATACCTGGTGCCTCTGGCAACACCGGATTAGCCAACTTGTTGGCCGCTAAAGCTGATGGTTACACTATTGCGGTCTATATAGCCGATACCTTAGCCACCATCTCCTCGGGTACTTCCCGATATAAAATTTCTGATTTTGACTGGATAGTGCGCACTCAGGTAGCACCTTCCTTCTTATTTGTTAAAAATGACAGCCCCTTTAAGACTATCCAAGACTTACTGAATTACGCCAAAGAAAATCCCGGAAAAATAAAAGTGGGAGCGACAGGATTTGGTACTGTAGATGACATAACGGTTCGTTATTTAGGCACCAAAGGATACAAAATGACCCTTTTGCCTATTCCCAAACCTGGAGAAAGGTATGCTTCTACTTTAGGAGGACACTCAGAGGTGCTTTATGAGCAGGCCGGAGATGTTAAGCAATATTTAGATGCTAAACAACTTCGCCCCTTGATCATCTTTGCTCACAAAAGACATCCTGCGTTCCCCGATATTCCCTGTTCCATTGAATTAGGTTTTGAGCTAACTCTGCCCCAATTTCGCTCGATAGTTGCTAAAGCCGGCACTCCTCCAGAGCGGATTAAGATTTTAGCGGAGGCTTTTAAAAAGGCCATGGAGACTCCGGCTTGGAAAAAATTCGCTGAAGAGCAATTCTTAGATCCGGAAAGTTATATGGGGCCAGATAAATTTTCATCCTGGGTGACCAAAGAGGAAGAAACCATGCGGGCCTTTATGAAAACTTTTGGCATGGTAAAATAATTTTGATTAAATACATGTCCACATCATCTGCCTTGGCCCAAAAAAGATCTCTAAGAAATTTCCTCGGCCGGATTAAAGGAGTCGTTCTTATCTTTTTAGCTGCCATTTATCTATACTCCTTGGCCAACAATTTAGAAGCTTTTTCTCCTCCAGGACAACTTGGTCCAGCCTTTTGGCCTAAGGTTAGTCTGCTTCTCCTTATGGCCGGCTGTTTAATCAAAGTCGCGGAGCTTTGGCGCGAAGGAAATCAAAAAATTGTCCTGGAGGAAAAAGCTCCTTCACTTCCTCCGGTAAATGTGTCTCGCTTGATCATCATGATTTGTTTAGTAATTTTTTCTGTAATCGGGATGGATTTCCTTGGTTTCCTTCTGGCTAATTTTCTTTTTCTGGTTTTCTTCATGAGCATAACTGGTGTTAAAAAGAAAGTTTCTTTGCTACTTATTTCGTTATTCGGCACTATCTTGCTTTTATATTTATTCGTTAAGATCGTTTACCTACCATTGCCTCGAGGCCAGGGAATCTTTAACGACCTTACGATTTACTTTTATCGTCTATTGCATTTGATTTGAAGGTGATAAATTGACTGGACAATTAGAATTACTATGGACGGGGCTAATTAATACTTTTGATCCCCTGAATTTTGCTATGATTCTCATAGGGTTGATGATTGGCGTCTTGGCCGGAGCCCTTCCCGGAATTACTATGCTCAACGCCATCGTCTTAGTTCTGCCCTTTACCTATTTGATGGGCATCGTGCCCTCTTTGCTCCTGATGATCGGCATTTATTGCGGCGGAGTTTTTGGTGGGTCAATTACCGGAATTCTTTTCAACATTCCTGGCGATCCCATGAATGTCCCCACTACTTGGGAGGGTTATAAATTAAATAAAAAAGGATTCGTCTCTAAAGCTTTGGGTATGGCTATTATGACTTCTGCTTTAGGGGGATTTTTCAGTGCCTTGATCATGACTCTGGCCTCACCACCTTTTGCCAAAATAGCCCTCTCCTTTTCTACCTGCGAATATTTCTCGGTCGTTTTTTTAGGATTGGCTAGCGTAGTAGTTATCGGCACCCGTTCCTTAGGCAGCGCTTTAATATCCTTATCTATCGGCATATTTTTAGGCACTATCGGTATGGATGATATATACGGCATTCCCCGTTTCGCCTTCGGCTCCCGCATTATGGAAACAGGGATTAATTTTATTACCGTATTGATTGGTTTATTCGCCATCGGTGAAGTCCTTGATCAACTCTCTCTCCAAGGAAAAGAATCTGGCGAACCTTCCACCCGCCTTAGGCCGAAAACTGAACTTCCGCGTTTCGGTGAAATATGGGCTTTACGCTCCACGATTCTGCGGGGTTTAGGAGTTGGCGTCATTATTGGGGCTATTCCAGGAGCCGGGGCCACCGTGGCTTCTTTCGTGAGTTACGGGGTGGAAAAACAATTTTCTAAACACCCCGAAAAATTTGGTACAGGTTGCTGGGAAGGGCTGGTCGCTTCAGAAACGGCTATCAACGGTTCTACCGGGGGAGCCATGATTCCCTTATTGACCTTGGGCATTCCTGGAAGTGGCGCGACCGCAGTAATGTTGGGGGCCTTTTTGCTCCACGGCGTGCAACCCGGCCCGCTTCTTTTCACTAAGACTCCGGAATCTGTATATACCATTTTTGTCGGTATGCTTATCTGTAACCTGATCATGATCCTTACCGGACTATTTACGGCCCGCTTCTTTTCCGAATTAATGCGGGTACCCGAAAATATTTTAGGCGCTTTTATTATTACTTTCTGCCTAATTGGTGCTTTTGCCTTACGCAATGATATGGCTGATGTGTGGTTCATGGCTATATTTGGCATCTTAGGTTATTTCATGCGGCGTTATGGTCTCCCCATTCCCCCTCTGATTCTAGGCGTAATTTTGGGACCCCTGGCGGAAAGCTACTTTCTTACCACCATGATTGGTGAGGCTAATAATATCTGGGTATTCTTCCGTCGTCCTGTTAGTGCCTCACTTTTAATTCTCTCCTTGGCTATCTTTATTTGGCCTTTAATGTCCAGCTTTTGGGAGAAAAGAAAATAATTAAAAAATGACTTTAGCTAAAAGATCTATAACAATAGTTTTAGGTGTTTTAGGGGTAGACGCTCATGTAGTGGGCAATAAAATCATGGCCCACGCCTTGGAAAAAGAAGGGTTTAAAGTAGTCAACATTGGTATTTTCTCCACTCAAGAGGATTTTATCAAAGCGGCCATCGAGACTGCTGCTGATGCCATCTTGGTTGGCTCTCTTTGCGGACATGGGGAATTAGAATGCCAAGGTTTTCGGGAAAAATGCCTAGAAGCGGGCATTGGCGATATTCATCTGGTAGTCGGTGGAAACCTTGTTGTGGGCAAACAAGATTGGGCAGAGGTGGAAAAAAGATTTTTGAAGATGGGGTTTAATCGTGCTTATCCACCTGGTACTTCCCCTAAAAAGGTCATCGAAGACTTAAAGAATGATTTACAAGAACGCCTGCAAGGTCGTTAAAAATATAGGCCATAAACTCAAGATTATTTATTAAATATGTCTTTAGCTCTCTTAATCGATTTCGGCAGTACCTTTACTAAAATTTTAGCTGTGGACTTGGATAGGGAAGAAATCTTAGCTTATGGGCAAAGTCCGACAACTGTGGAGACTGATATCACCATTGGATTGCGTCGCGCCTTGGATCTTTTGCCCAAGCCCATAGCCCAAAAACCCTGTGCTTGCAAATTAGCGAGTAGTAGTGCGGCCGGCGGCTTGCGCATGGTCACCATTGGTTTGGTTCCAGACCTTTCTGCGGAAGCAGCTCATCGAGCAGCTTTAGGGGCTGGAGCTAAAGTTATCAAAATTTACTCTTTCCGCCTCTCCCAGAGAGAACTTAAAGAATTGGAAAGGCTGGCTCCTGATATTTTGCTCTTGGCCGGTGGTACAGATGGGGGAAATAAAGAAGTCATCTTAGAGAATGCGCGCCTATTAGCCCAGAGCCGCATAAATTGCCCTATCTTAATTGCCGGTAATAAAGCCGCGGCTGACGAGGTAAATGATATCCTTTCGGCATCTGGGAAAACTACCCTAATTACGGAAAATGTTTTGCCAGAAGTTAATACTTTAAACGTAGACCCAGCCCGCAATATGATTCGTCAAATTTTTATGGAGAGAATAATCGAAGCCAAAGGCTTAAAAAAAGCCGAAGCATTTGTAGAAGGGATCGTCATGCCTACGCCTACGGCCGTACTCAAGGCTGCCCAATTATTAGCCCAAGGAACTCATTCGGAAAAAGGCTTAGGAGATTTAATAATTATTGATATCGGGGGAGCAACTACTGATGTCCACTCCATTGGGCTAGGTACTCCTTCTCAACCAGGGGTAATATACAAAGGACTCCCGGAACCTTTGGCCAAACGTACAGTGGAGGGAGACTTGGGAATTAGATACAACGCCCATTCCATCTTGGATATATGTGGAGCAGAGAAAATTTTAGCAAATGCCCAACTTCCCCATCCGCAGCTCGGCCAGGAAGTGACCAAGCTCTCGCAAAAAGTAGAAACTATCCCTGAGTCTGCGGCGGACTTAGATTTGGATTTGGCTTTGGCTTCTTGCGCTGCCCAAGTGGCTATGGCCAGACATGCTGGAAGAATAGAAGCTCTTTGGGGCCCCCAAGGACAATATTATGTCCAATATGGAAAAGACCTGACTGCTTTTGAACATCTTATCGGGACAGGGGGAATTTTCATTCATCATCCGCAGGCTGATCATATCTTGAAAAAAACTCTCTTCTCTGCGGAGGACCCTTTTTCTTTACGCCCCAAGAATCCTTTAATTTATACGGATGCTCAATATTGTCTTTTTGCCGTAGGTTTATTAGCCGACCGTTATCCAGAAACTGCGCTGCGCATAGCTAAAAAATACTTGCGCAAATGGAATTAATTGATTAGACGCTGGCTATTTAAGTAAGAACAATTTTTTTCTTTATTATATTATGCTTGCAAACCCTTTTAATTTTATTAAGGAAAAAAATGACTCTCCCAGAGCTCGCCGAGTGCCCAGAAAAAGAAATTAATAAAATTATTAAAAAATATAAATTCTTACTCTGCGTTCTCTGCGGGCTCCGCGAGAAATAAATTTTTGGTTGCG